>Ga0214478_100956_pt1 | contig 15698 bp, 12 predicted proteins | sample M1_20Mar14CPVII9_2_FD_178001 | JGI IMG/M metagenome (GOLD analysis project Ga0214478, IMG submission 178001) | Marine eukaryotic communities from Monterey Bay, California, United States - M1_20Mar14CPVII9sort6BwellD7 | ecosystem: Environmental > Aquatic > Marine > Unclassified | place: USA...
TATTCTTGAAAAGGAGCTCGAATGGATGGCGTCTTTCTTGTTCAAATGGTGGTCGAGATCGTTGTCAATTCGTTGTGTGGCTACCAAAAGCTGTTAGAGATATATCTGTTGACGGTGAAAGTAATGCCACAATTTGTCAGGCATGTTCCAATCCAAATAAGACTGTGCGAAAGCTCAAATTTGTATGGAAGATGGGCAGTGTTCCTCCACATTATGGTCAAGAGTTGACTGCATGTGTCCTCTGTGATAACCATTTGAAAGAGGACATGGACATTCGTATACCATCAATAAACTCCGTCCAGCCAAGAAGTCGCGCTGGTACAAGTGGTAGAGGAGGTGATCGAAGTTCAACATATAATAGTAGTGCAGGTAGAAATGGAGGGAGAGGCAATAATGGAGGAAGAGGAGGAGGACCATCTACTCAAGGTATTCAATGCTTCAAATGTGGTGGCCCTCATTATGCATCCGCTTGCACAAGTAACCAATCGGGTAATAATAATAGTGGTAGGGGTAGAGGTAGAGGGGGAAGTAAACGAACATTTGGCAATACAAATAGTGGTAGAGGATCGGGTGGCATTCAGTGCTATAATTGTGGCGGGCCTCATTATGCATCAGCTTGCCCGAACAAGAGATAAATATAGTAACATATGGAATACAAAGAGATTACATCAAAATCATGGCTACTTCATCTGAATAGCTTCTAAAGCTCTACTCTACACTTTATGTTGATATCAGTCACACTTTCATTTTCTCCCAAAAAATATCAGATCCTATGCGGCTTGTTCATATTCATCATTGCCATCATGTGGTTTATCACCATACATCTGTGATATAATATCTTCATATGTTTTGATTACAATCTTCCTTCTAATACTCATTTTCGGTGTCAGCATGTTGTTAGCGGCCGTGAAGGGTGCCACGAAAGCCCAGCTTTTTGGAACTTCATACTTCTTGAGATTGTATGTGTTGACTCTGATTTCTTCATCGATTAATCCTCTTACTTCCTTATCATTGACGAGTGTTTCCTCATCAACGTCATCGCCGATCTTCATCTCAGCTCTGATGGCTACCCAATCAGGTACAATAACGGCGACATTGTGCGGTCTGTTTGCCCCGCAAACAACAACTTGTGCAATAAACCTACTCATTGAGATTGATTCTTCAATTGGGGTTGGCACGACATACTTTCCATTCTCAAGCTTGTACTGCTCCTTAAGTCTTCCCGTCACAGCTACAAATCCATCCTCGTCCAATGTGCCAATATCACCGGTGTGGAACAATCTTGATTTGCCATCTGGAGCAACAGAAATGACCTCTGCTGTCGCTTCTGGGTTGTCATAATATCCCTTCATTACATTTCTACCGTAGCAACAAATCTCTCCTTCTACTCCAAATTCAGTAATCGGTTGTTGAGTCTCAGGATTCATAATAACCACCTCAACGCCGTCAACAGGCTTGCCAACACATCCTAATTTCCTACCTCCCTCATAGGGAACATTGATTGCAATAATTGGTGATGTTTCCGTCAACCCATAGCCTTCACAAATGGGAATACCAATATCATCCATAAAGTCAATAATCTCTTTTGGACAAGCTGCACCAGCGACGAATCCATGTCGTAAGTTACCACCAAATCGACCACGAATCTTGGATGTTACAAGAGAATCCAACACTTTATGCTTCAGTCCATCAATCAAGCCAAGATTCCCACCGGCCTCCTTCTTCTTCCTTCCCATATCTAACGCTGCACGCATTAGCTTTTGTTTCGTTGGACTGCTTGAGCCAATAAGATTCTGCACACCATCATACACCTTCTTATACAATGTAGGCACCGCAAATAATACAGTTGGTTTAATCATATCCAAATCTTCCAAGATGAGTGGCACGCCACGACAGATACCCATACTTCCACCATGTGATACTGCACACCATAACTCACACGTCTGACCATATGAATGTGCCCAGGGTAAGAATGCCAATGATCGATCACTCATACGGATAAAGTCTTTAGGATCTTCAGCCATGGACCGAACGGCACACACATTACTAACAAAGTTGTCATGCGTAAGCTCAACACCCTTCGGTTTGCCTGTGGTACCAGAAGTGTAAATCAATCCAGCTAAATCCTCGGGAGTTGGAGTAATTACAGGAGTTGACTTGCCCTCGGCATGATCAATTGCTGTTGCCAAGGAGTGTGGCTCGCCACTGGGCGAGTCAAAGCAAAATGTATTGGCAACAGATGGAGTGTTTGGTAATACTTCCTTCACTACCCTTGTCCAGATATCTTCTGTACTACAGAAGAGAGCTGAGCATTGTGAATCATTTAGAATGTATGTCCAATCCTTGGGAAGTTGTGTTTCATACATGGGTACGATTGCAGCGTTGAGAGAGTATGCAGCAGATGCGAGAGCGGCCCATTCCCAACGATTGTTGGATATGAGACCAATCTTGTCGTATTCTTTGACTCCTGTATATTATGTCAGTGCATGCTTTTACAGTTAGAAAAAATTGAACATATCATATACCTACACATATAATATGCATCATCACACTTACCAATATCCTTCAATACAGTACGACAACGATCAATCATCATACCATACTCTCCATATGTCATCCAATTAAATGTTCCCTTTTGATCTTCAACTTTATCTTTCACAACATTCTCTTCAGGCATTTTAGGTGGTTGGTATGTACCAAATAATTCATTATCTTTGAATGCTATTGAGGCATAGGTATTCATTTCGTGTAATGTTTTGAATTGCAATAGACCATTGGAATCGGTAACATCGTCAAATGTTAATGATGATGTAGTACTACTGGTATTGGTGTCAGTGGATAGGAAGAATTTAGTATGGTTGTGGTTGATGGCATTTTGAGATGAAGGGAGATGTATCTTTGTTGAAGTAGAATTTGCAACTCGTGCAAGACGAGATGCGGCAACACGAGATGATGATGCTGCCAAGAGAGTCATCGTTGGCTAGGATAGTGTAATTGAAGACTTGGTGTTTATTGATTGCAAATTGCAATGCTATGGTATGATAATTTATTAGTCAAGCCTTCATGCAAAAGTACGATAGTACCTAGTGGTCAGGCGTTGGCGCTAGTTGCTAGCTAGCTAGCAAATTTTTGTACTATTCCTACGTAGATTTCTACGTGCTAGCCAGCTTGCTAGCCAGGAGATTGCCATTTTACTAAGTAAATTGTACGTAGCTAGCTAGCCGCTCAACTAGCTCGAGCCGAGTTCGATCCTCGATGGTCAATTGCAAAAAAATGTTGTTACATGCTACTTTATAATGCTTTAAAACACTAGTTAATCATCTAGAAATACCGCCATATAGCTAATCCGATATCTTGAATATGTATATTGAGCGCCGATGTGCTCACTTTTGTACTAGGGAACTTTTATGATAACAGAAAAACTCACTGAAATGTTGCTAGCCAGCGTGCTAGCTAGACAGCTTTCTAGCTAGCGCCAACTACTGACCACTAGAGGTGTCAATGATAAAAAAGATTTCAGTTTTGAGGTCAGTTCGTACATGTTCTTCACAGGTAGTAAGTACCCTAAAAGATACCTTAGATACCCGAAGCATCCTTGCTTTCTCGTCGGCGTTTCGTAGCAATTTTTGCCATATACCGCCGACCCATTTGCGCCTCCGCTAGTATACAGTCTAACTCTCCACTAGTATTGCTAATCTCCACTAGTATTGCCTCTATCCAATAGGTGAGGGGAGGATCTAGAGAGATATCAGTATATTTACATATTGCAATTAGTTAATTTTATCGATAGCGATAAGCTATCATATAACGTATCTTCATAATAAACAAACATACAATACATGATGGCACCACTCTCCCCATCATCAATATCATCAGCCGATGCTGCGGGGGTACTTAGCAGCAGTCCACAACCTGAAGCAACCTATGAAAATCCTTTAAAGGCGGTGATGAAGTCCATTGCAATGTTTAGCCCTAAAAATTATAGCGAAACACAAGATGATGATAGTAATGATGATGATGACGACAAAGTAAATGTTAGTAATGATATCAAGATTGATGTAGAAGAAGTAGGAGAAGAAGAAGATACTGAAGAAGATGCGCCACATGATGAAAAGTCAGGCTCTCTCATAAAGGAATCTCCAACAGATGAAGCAAAATTTGAAGAAGAAGAAGAAGAAGAAGAGGCCGCTGAAGATGAACAGAAGCCTACATCACCCACCGCCTCAACTACTGACAAGCCAAACAACAACAAAGAGAAAACAGTATCAACACCACCATCAACAACAAAGTCAAAGAAACTTGTATCATTTGCTGAAAAGAATCCACCACCATTATCACCAATGTCTTATCAATCATCGGTTAAAATGTTAAGTCCAGCATCATCACGGGATGAAACTATAACATCAGATGCTACCTCATTTGATGAGGGGTTAAACTCTCCCGATCAGGACATTAGTAACAACAACAATAATACTACAACACCTACTGTCTTGGTAGATATTCCAGATGATGAATCAGAAGCATCACTAATGGTACTAATGCGATACATGGGCTGCACTCCCGTTCCCTATGGTAGTGGTCCACAACGTAAATCCCGTAGTACCTCTGATGTGGATGATCATTCTCTATTATCAGATCAATACACCTATGATAATGATTTACATTCCAAGGATACCTTCGATACAATAGAACCACATGAAATTGATGGGATTAAGAAATCATGGACATTAGATAATGATGAGGTTGGTGTTGAGTTAGATTTGGATACGTTAATGATTAATGATGTTAAGGATCGATTGAAGAAGCATAATAATAATAATTTGAGTGTGAATACTAATGATAATATTGAAGATGTACCTAGTGATGAACAAAACGGGGGAAGTGTAACATCACCAGAAGGAACAACAACAACAACAGAGGAAGAAGAAGAAGGTAGTCGTGATGTGAAATTTGGTGCAATGTTATCTGTTGATGAAAAGTTGGAAAAGGAGAAGAATGGTGGTGTAGGCTTGACATCCTTCAATAACTACCTCGAGAAGAAAGGATCAGCATCATTACAGTCTGAATCACTCGTCTCTCCAACTGTTGCCGCCACAAACCCAAGTAGTCCGGTAGTAAAGTTTGTTACAAGTCCAGGGGGAGGTGTGTTATCAGATGATGCATTACATAGCTTTTTGGCGGACAAGGAGGCATCTGTGGCGGGGGTACCAACAAGTCCAGTGGAATCAACTACCAGTGGATTGCAGAGATTACCTGGAGGAAAGTTATCTATTGTTACAAGTCCTACTGGTGGTCCTAATGAAGCAGCAGCAGTTACTAGTCCTGTGGTTAAGTTTGTAACGAGTCCGGGAGGAGGGGTATTGTCGGACGATGCCTTGCACAGCTACTTGGAGACTAGTAATGTTGCTGCTGCAACTCCAGCAGCGGCGGTAACAGTTACTTTACCAAGTCCGACATCTGGTGAAGTTTCCAAGGCAATGGCCAAGGTTGCTGCTTACAAGAAGGCGATGGCAGAAGTTAAGGCTGCATCGGCTGCTGCTGAATCTGAAAATAACAGCAAGAAAAAGTTGAGCTCTTCGAATATTGATACTGTTACTTCTTCACAGCCGAGTGATACTTCTTTTCCAGTGGATGTGGTTCAAGATGAGGACGATAAGGTTGAAGAAACTGCCTCTATTCGAAGTGACAAGGAGAATCAAACTGACACAGCTGCGGTATCCTCTGATAGTAAAACTGATACAAGTTCGACGAAGGTGACGGCACTATCTGTCGAGACTTCGGCTCAAGATGATACAGTGGTCAGTACCTCTATCCTTTCCCCGGCCAAGAGTTCTGTCCTTTCTCCTACTGCCAAGAAGTCAGTTCAAGAAGTTGATGAACTACTTTCCAAGACACGAGATTGGTTAGTTCGACACAATGAATCACAAAAGAAGAAGGTTCCCTCAACTTCATCAGAAGAGCAAAAGGTAACTGGTAAGACAGTTCTGAGCGCAATAGAGAACTCCGAGACTCCTCCCCCCAGTAGTAATAAGAAGGATGAACAGAAACCAAATAATGTCACTGGTAAATCAGTACTCAATGCCATAGACTTACTATCACCTAAAGGCACAAACACAAACATTAGTAAGGAATCACCTAAAACATTGGATGAAATGTTACAATCTAAGAAGAATGGTACATCAAGTAACACGGCATTATTAGCAATGTTATCTCCCAAGTCGGCTTCCGAAGGGCGAACAACAACTACGCCTCCTACTACAGATGATGATGGACCTAAAAAGTCCATTATGGAACAGCTTGAGGAGATAAGAATTAAGCAACGTGAACTTGAATCACGACAGCCAAAGGCTAAACAAGAGGAGCAAATTGAAACTTCTTAGTTGTATGTATGGAGAGAGAGAGAGAGAGTATTGGAATAAATTATGTGTTGTGTGTATATGCGTTATGTAGAGAAATTGAACAAAGAATGTAACTATTAAGTTGTTTGAGTTGTATTTATTTCTTGTGTGTATAAGTCGTATCCACCAAGCTTGTAAAGGTAATCTCTTTCCCTCCCTTTACATATCACACCCTAACTTTAAGCCAGCTCCGTATCATTCGAGGCGGAGAAATCAATTTGTGAGTGGCTCTCAAATAGTCGTAGAATTTGCAAGTCAAGCCAGGGTCATAAAACGGGTATATGTCTATTGATGAATCTGTTGATCATTTCCATCTACCAACACGTTGCCACCATGATAATTGATCGCCCCACTTCTTCTTCTTTGTAGATTCATCTGCATGTTGTTGTTTTGGCTCACCATTTTCATCAACTATATCCTCTAATCTTGTTGGAAGTTGATCGCCGATGTTATATGTTTCATGCACAACACTATGATTGTCAACAGTAAATCCAACAGCTTGTCGATGTACAAGCAATTCCCATCTAAATTTTATCGCATTTCTTCTGGCATTATTATACATTTGAGCTGATTGAAAAGCTTCATTATATGATTGATCTTCTATATATTTGGTATAGTCATTCATATGTTCTTTCATTTCGCGTATTGCAAATAATACCTTCTCCCCTTGTTTACCCAATGCTTTGCCTATCGGTGCTCACTATTATTGGGAGTCTTTAGTAACTAGGGAAAACCACTCTCATAAGTGCATTGAAAACCACTCTCATAAGTGCATTCGATTTGAAGAGGCGATTGATATTAAATAACGATGTATATGTATTGCAATTACTTAGTGGTAGGTGGTTTAAGTATGATGGCGGTGATTCGAAAAATGTGGACTCATGACCAAAACTCGAGTCCCTCTTCGACTCGCACTTATTTTCACGAGCCTCCTGATTGAGTTGATTGTTGGCATGTTGTTGTTGGTGTGTACTATCACCTCCTCCGCAGTAGACAACGCCATCAACTAGTCAAACGTACTCAACAACGATAGTTAAATGGCGGAATCGTTTAGTAAATCCACGATTGTTGTTATTTTTAAAACAGGGTATGAAATTACTCAGTATAATATTCAAGAATTGTTATTGAATATAGTATACTAGTCCACCACTCCACCATCTATCACGAGGTAAAACAAATTCTACTGACTACAATATAATATCAACATATTTAAATACACATCAACATACATCTTCACCCACTCCACCAAATAAATAAACCAATTAAATAAATTCCCAAAGTCAAGGTAGAATTAAACTCTACCTTTTACTAATTATTTATATTATCACCTAGGGATTATTACGTAATGAAGATTAGGATCAGGAGACTATTCATTTCTCCGGAGTGTATTATTGATGTAGGAGGAGATGAAGATGCCAATAATCTTTGTGAGAAAGTATTACTTCTTGGTACTTTGTCTAGTGAAATTTCATCTGCGACGCGTGGTAGTGTTTATCATGAATGGTTTATTGATATGAAAGATGATCTATTGGCAGAGATTGATGGAATGGCAGATAAGCATGGTATTGATAAATCGACATTCCGAAATAAATGTTTGTCCTCCAAAGATTACTTTTCTGGTAAGGAATATGGTGAGTAAATATTTGGTTGGTTTGTTTGTTTGTTTGCTTGTATTATCTACGTTCACTCCTAATCATTCCTCATTCTATTCGCTTCATAATTGTCACAGATACTGCTGCTATGCCTGAACCCACCACTACTCCTGTTAAGAAGAGGACATCTCATGTTCAGAAGAGAACTTCTTCTCCTGCCAAGAAGAGTACGAGGAAAGGTCACGTAAGAAAGGTATTTACTCCAACAGAACAAACAAAGGAGTCTAGACGTCGTCTCCATCCTGATAAAGGACCCAGGGCAAGAGCTAACCGAGGAGAGAGTCGTGGTTGTACAAGGAGTAGATTTGGTTCGCACGGGAAGAGCTCAAAGAAACGCAAGAGATCTCGTAATCGCAACAAGTATGGGGGGCGTAAGTCTCAAGGACCGGGAGTAACTCTTCCTTTGCCCTGTGATTACCCTACCAAACGTGGTTATGCTTTGATCAACTATGGTGCCGATGCGTGCGGAGATGACACTGCAGTTGCTATTTCTGGTAAGTTTCTTGTATGACTACTTTTTAGAATAGATGCAATCAACTATAAATAATAACCAACATTTCTTATTCTATCATCCTTCACCTCAGATAATGGCGATGAGGTTACTGTCAAAGACGCCGAGCCCGTTGTTGCAGAGCCAGTCAAAGCTACGCCAACTCATGATTCTCCTGCCTCCGGATGTCTTCTTTCAACCATCAAGTATATCTGCACATCCATTATTGGGTTTGTTCGTTGCTTAGCTCTTCTTTTCCGCTACGTTTCATTTGCTTTGGAAAATGATAAGATCAAGTATTGCCATAGCAATCATCTTCGTGCCGGTGGTCGTGGAAGGTCAACAAGATCGGGGGCAAGTGATGCGGATTGGGAGAGAACATGTCAGGGCTATCAGGCAAGTTTTGGAGGGCTTTTAGCTGCAGGATCTATCCAACAACAAGCTTTTCCCTTTTCTCAAGGAAACAGCAACGCATGTGCTTCCATAGCAATGTATGCTGCCATCCAGTATGCATTAACACCTTCTCTTTCATGTGTTCAAGATGAAGACTTTCGTCATTCAGCCACATCTGTTGGTCGAGATATTGCGGTAGAGACTAGATTTATGCATAGAGAAGAAGAAGGATCATACATAATGCGTGATCAGTTTGAGCACTTCTTTAGTGGATTCATTGAGAATGAGAGTATCATTGTATGTTCGGGAATTAGCGGAGATGATATTTACTCCTACATTGACAATCTTACAGGTCATTTACCTGATGGTAGTATCCACAATCGTAATGTTGCAATCAGTGAGTTCATATGTCGTGTGCATATATCATATCATCACATCTTGTGTGTACATACAAATCTAACATCATCTTTCTCTACAGCTTTGAATTGCAATAGTCATGTGTTTTTTCTTGCCAACAGATCTGATGGTGCATTTGACTTGATTGACTCTCTCCCCGCTGAAGTGTTTGGGACCTCGTCGGCATTTAGGATCACATGTAACGGTCTCAACGAGTTGAATACTGCCGTGTTATGCCTATTATCGAGTCGTTCTGATGGCTCTGCACAAAGCAAAGCTTTTGATGCAGTTGTCTACTCTGGACAATCCAATACTGATATTGAAGGTCTTGATGCTAGTGTTAATTTTCTAATCGAAGAGTCACGATTGGCTCGTGATGCTCGCAGTGCCTCTCCAGCCGATGTTAATATGTGTGATGAATCATCATCCGAGACCTGGAGTTTGAAGACCATTCTTACTGTTGGTCAAATTGGGAAAGTCAAATGTGATCAATGCAACCTTGCTGCCTGCTGTATCTGGTCGTCAAATCATAAGTCACGTCAACCCTGGTACGTTTATCTTGTCTCGTCATTTCAGCTTGTGAGTAATGCATATATCTAACTTGTGAACTTGCCTCTACATCTATAGTGCCTCTCCAGCCGATGTTAATATGTGTGATGAATCATCATCCGAGACCTGGAGTTTGAAGACCATTCTTACTGTTGGTCAAATTGGGAAAGTCAAATGTGATCAATGCAACCTTGCTGCCTGCTGTATCTGGTCGTCAAATCATAAGTCACGTCAACCCTGGTACGTTTATCTTGTCTCGTCATTTCAGCTTGTGAGTAATGCATATATCTAACTTGTGAACTTGCCTCTACATCTATTAGGTATTGCTGCTTGGATTGTCAAGAGGATGAGTTCGAAGGCTTTGATGACAACCCCCCTCCAGTTAAGGACGACGATGGCAACCTGCGTGCCACCATGCTTGATAAGTGTCATGATCCAACAAAGCCACAACCTACCATACCTGAATTCACCAGTGGGGAGATGGATGACGAAGTCTTTGATGATGAAAATAAGGTGTCCGCTTCGTCCAAGAAGGAGAAGAAGGTCACCTCGTCCTATGATCCAGATGCTCCTACGCCTGATAATCCGTTTGCTAATCTCGATACGGCATTAAGGCAGGGCCTTGCCTCAATTGAAATGTATGAATGTGCTATGCAAGTTTATGCAGGTCAGTTTGGAAATTATCTTGCGGGTAAGGGTCGCCCCATCCTTGAAAAGATGCGAGATGGACTCAATCTTGTAGAAGAAGATGGACATACCGAAGAATCTCTTGAGAGAAAGGTCGAAACTTTGGTGGATGATTTGATAGAAGCTGGAGTGAAGGTTGGTGGTGAGAGTACAAGGAAGAGGGCGAATTACGGTAATACACCATCAGCTGATGCGACGGGAGCTGTAGGTTTGAACTATCCGACCGAGGACGAAGTAGAGGATCCTCAAGGTCCAGGCAACCTGATGAATCGGGTGTCAAGTTCTTGTATAAGGTATGGCTGTACAACATTTCCAAGGCATATGGTTAGTGTTGATCGGAAGCGCCGAAACCTTGAATACGAGAAGCAAGACTTCACCCTCGACACTTTACGCATGTTCGACTTGTGCAGCACACCTTTTACACCACGTGACAAGTCGGATAAAGCATACTATGAAAAGGTTGACGCTGCTTGTGTACTTGAGGGCTTGACACGCAGTCAATACTTTTTAAAGACATTCATCTTACATCTACTACAGCTCAAGCTTTCTTACATCAAGAGAAAGAGGATTGAGTCTGAGAATATTGGAAGATCTGATGAGGAGGTACGTATATTTTATTATGTCTATTTCAAATGTGATGAAATATCTTTTATCTTTCACTAACTCTTTGCCTTTGATCTACACAGGCTACACCTGTTCCCATCACTTTCCCATTCTACACTGCATCAAGGTTCACTCATTACCACCATTTAGGTAACATTGGTCCAACTACTACCACCCTTGTTACATATTATGGCAATGTTTGGCATCCAGAGAACTTCTGGCGTCACTTCACTAAGGCACTGCCTCCTGAACTTGCGAATGAAATGAATGAAGTCTTTGGAGGATTCTACCAACACTTCCCCGAGATGGATATTGAATTCGAGGCTGATGTCACCAAGGCAGAATTCGTACAAGCGTGGGATAATGATGTCGACGAGGATACAAGGCAGGAGATGTATGAAGCACAAAAGAAAGGTCGTGATAAAGGTGTGAAGAAGATGAAAGTCATGAAGGGAGACGCAGCTTTCATCTTCCATACATCCAAGGAAGATGGACAAGATGACGAGGAAGCCTTGGAAAGTGTTCGTGAATTGTTGTCAGAGGAACATTACAATACCTATCTTGCATCCTTACTCAGAGGTGCAATGGGATCGGTAGCCGCAGCATTTGTGAGGGCATTCGAGAAACTATCACCAAATGACAAGGTGTTGTTTGATCCCTTTTCTCCTCATGTCACGGATCGGCTCATTCCCCACCTCAAAGAAGAGGAGAGAGCAAAGTATGACAAGTTACTGAAACATTACAAGTTGAATGAACTTCTATCGAAGATGAAGAGATGCCAGGGTGGAGTTGATAAGGGTGGTTCACTTTCATCATATGCCGCTTTATTTGTTAAGAAGTTCGATGGACTATTGAACAAAGTCAAGGCTTCATACAATGCCTTCTCTCCCGAGATTACAAGTCATATCATTTCCCTTTTTGATAAAGACGAGAAGGAACAGTACAACGACTTGTTGAAGCAGTATGACAACAATCAGAGCGAACTTTTATCAAAGATGAAGAGTCATCGATCAGGATTACAGAAATCTATCAACAGTCGACATGAGAAAAAGACTGCCGATGGCAGAAGCATAACAGGTATCAAGGCTGCAGCTAAACAGAAAGAGAATGACAATGGAGGTAGACAAGCCATGAAACGAAAAGCGAAAGATGGCTATCTTGATAAAGGGATGTATCCATATTCACACCCTAATAATACTTCTAATTTGCAACCGATTGCAGTTGAGTGTCCAAGGGGCGATTCCTGTACCAGAAAGGGTGTGAGAATGTCCGAACATGTATTTTATGACGATGGTAGTGGCTGTAAAAACTCAAGGACGGGATATGTTGCATCTGTAGGGTGGAAGCATGTCTTAAAGTACTGTGGAGCAACTGGCTGTGAAAACAGTAAAACATTAGTGCCAGTAAATGAGGCGAATAAGAAGTTATGTATAAGTTATGGTACTGTAAAGAATAGAACGAAGAAGCCGAAGATTGATACGAAGAAGAGGAATGCTGAGGTTGCCAAATTGAAAGTACTACCAAAGAACAAGAGGCTCAAGCATGGCACCAATGGAGACAGTAAGTACTTTCTACCATCTTTGTTTCTTCTTTGGTCTCAAACTCTAAAGCTACACTCACACTCTCAACATCAATTCTTAGAATGTTGCAAAATTAAGGGATGCAAAAGTAAATCTCACTACAGAGCTAAAGATAATATGTGCAAGAGACATTACAACATGTTTAAGAAGGCCGGCAGAAATACAGCAGAGGGTGATGACGATTGAGATATCTTTAGCGAATAGAGTTTTTTCTAACACAGATACGTTCTTTGATCCTAACTTGCACCCTAACGATGTTGCAAATAAGCGCCAGAAGGAGGTCAAGTTGAGGATACCTATATGTCACATCTAAACAAGTAAATACCATATAAGAATAGAGAAGTTTTAGTGTCCAATACGTTCTTAAGTCTAGTGATAATTCATCCTCTATTGTCTTAAGCTGTAATGCTGGATCTACAACCTCTACGCGAACTTGATCTAAGTACGGATTAGTAATGTCAGTATTCTTTACATTTTTGCCAATCTCTGTTGTGTTGTTGATTTGGTATTTGTTGCTTTAGAAGAAAAGCAATACAAGATATGCTGTGACATTATTATTGGTTGTCTAAGATTACAATAGACACTGCTACTTGTGGAGATGATTCGAAGCATCATTGTTATGTGTCGAAATTCTTTCCAATTGCCAAGATATGCAGTTTGTATATAAACTCTTCAAGTGTCCAAACAACACATCGCAATTACACTAGTCATGTGAATGGGGGGAGACTGGATCAGTAAAAGTAGGATACCTTGTTAGATGGCCTGCACCCGTTCGGTTCTGTGGCGCTCTCAATGATCGCGAGTGGGGGAGGGGCCCCACGAGTGCCTAAAAACAATCAGCTTGCGTCTATCTATGTGAAACACCATCTTCAATACATCGCTGAATATTCGCTAAACAGATACTAATACCCTTTGTCGTTTACTGTACTGCCTCAGATGAGAAGCCTAAATTTTAATGTGAGATAAGTTGAAATACTCTAAGTGTCATACATTGAAGTAACAGTACCACAATTGCATAGTTGTTTTTTTGTTGTCCACATTTCCATACAGGAAACGAGAGCTCCGGGCGCGATCGTGAAGGGTAAGCGGTATGTGTATCTGACTGAATCTAAATAACAGGCCCACCATTATCTAATAGGATGGGATGCATGGAGCGTAGCGGAATGCATCCCCGCGCCTTAAAGCTGCGCGGTTGATCCAGAAGACAAGCAATTACTTTGTTGCTATTATGTACACAGTCTAACTACAATCTTTCTGGGATTTTGTGCTCTCTAGTCATTTTTATTTGTGCCTTCAAGTGAGTGCGATTTTTCCGCTTATTTTGCTTCTACATCACATTATGGAAATATTAACGCTCTTAATAGCGTGAACATACATAGAATAAGGACGTATATGCCTAGATCTTCTAGCGCATAATGGTCTCACTACTTAAACACACACACACACACAGAGAATAGAGACGCTATTAGTCCATTAGACATTAGATTGGAGGCGCTATTAATCCTGGTTCTTTTATAGCAGATATCGCAGTAATACTCAGTTATAGTTCACCTCCCCCATATCCATCATCCAAATATCGATAACTACATTATATACATCACATTACAGCTTGGATTGAATTGCCACGCTTTGATTGCATTGTATCATACCTATAATATATATTATCATTATGACAGACGTATCAAAAGAAGAGGAAACCATTGACAAAGTTGCCGCTTTGGTAAGTCATATTGTGTAATTATAAAGTTGATGACTCCTGAAATCTGAAATATAAGCTCAATTATGATATTATATCTTCAAAATGAAATAAATAGCATAAATATTTTGATAGAGATAAAGATGGTTATCTAAACCACTCCGAATTAAGAGGACTACAACTTTTAACAAGCGATAATGATATGCCGCGTCCTCAGTATGTATTGGTATGTAAAAGTATTGGTTGCAATCCAAGTGATGGACTCGACATCGATCATTTAAGATTGGTATATGCATCAGAAGGCGCAGATATAGATGAAGATTACTTGACTGTTTTTAGTAAAAAGAAAGAAACAAGTAGCAAAGACAAAGATGATGATAATGTGCTAGAAGTAGGTGAGGATGGAGTGGATATTTCAAGTTCATAGTTTTACCATATCTCAAGCTAAGCAACAATATTATGTAACGGATATCTCAACTACCGAATCCAAAAGGTAATGCTCCGAGCTTAAAGAAGTAGTATTTGACTTTAGTGGTTAGTTGAATATCAATCTGGTCAAAAACTGTCAGAAAAACAAATATTATGCCTATTATTATACCCTAGGAATTATCTAATGTTTATTATGACAACTAAAAGAATAAAAAGCAAAAAGACATTTCAAGAAAACAATCAAAAACCTGAGAAAACACAAAAAGGCCGACTTCTATGCCCATCACCAACATATCTCAACTCGAGTTTCCCTCGAAATTTGCAAGTCGATTGTCTTTGATTGTCAAAGTCTCATGTATAACTCCATCGGCAGTGAGTCTACACCACTTCCACGCACAATAGAGACCCTTTGGTACCAATAGACAATTGCGATAACCGTTGATCAACTCCTGCACCCCAACAAGGCCGACTACTATGACCTTCAACGACTAATCTCAACTCGAGTTTCCCTCAAAATTGCAAGTCGATTGTCTTTGATCGTCAAAGTCTCATGTATAACTCCATCGGCAGTGAGTCTACACCACTTCCACGCACAATAGAGACCCTTTGGTACAAATAGACAACTGCGATAACCGTTGATCACCTCCTGCGCCCCAACAAGGCCGACTACTATGACCTTCAACAACTAATCTCAACTTCAAAATTGCAAGTCGATTGTCTTTGATCGTCAAAGTCTCATGTATAACTCCATCGGCAGTGAGTCTACACCACTTCCACGCACAATAGAGACCCTTTGGTACCAAAAGACAACTGCGATAACCGTTG
>Ga0214478_100958_pt1 | contig 15686 bp, 9 predicted proteins | sample M1_20Mar14CPVII9_2_FD_178001 | JGI IMG/M metagenome (GOLD analysis project Ga0214478, IMG submission 178001) | Marine eukaryotic communities from Monterey Bay, California, United States - M1_20Mar14CPVII9sort6BwellD7 | ecosystem: Environmental > Aquatic > Marine > Unclassified | place: USA...
ATGGCTTTGCATTATACCCTCAACGCTTCTCCGTGAATATAACTTCACATATCCAATGGTACTTGGCTCGAGGTATAGACATCAAAGTAATCATATCACTGAGAGATAGGCACATTTCAAGTAAGGGCAAGATGAAATCACATTGTCATCTAGCAGATGTTGGAAGGAAGGAAGATGAGGTAGCCTTGAATCTAATGTCCGAAGCAATTGAAAAGTTCGGCGCTGGAGGTACAGTAGAAAAGAATCGTGTGATTACTGTGTCGTATGAGGCAATGATGCAATTGCAAGACTCATACCTGTTCAGTCTCTATAAAGAGCTTGGAATAAACTCGACCTTTCATCCTCCCTTCAAAGACGGTAATAAGAAGTATGTAACTGCAGCAAACGTGGCAAACCTTGATAAGAAAGAACTCGAGCAGCAGCTTCAGAAGTCAAAGCCTAAACAACCACCCATACCACAACGACACAAGCAGTCTACACTTCCAAAGAAGATGCTCACAGTTATTGGATCTACATTCCTATCGACAGTACTTGATACTGCTAGCACTGCGACAAACGATTTTGATTGGCAGATACAACATCTTACTTTACCACAAGGTCAGAGATGTAATGGAACATATACACCGACAATCGATGCTTTACTTCCAACAACAGAAGAAGGTGCTAAATACCCTGCAAGATTCTTCATCAATCTCGTTAGTCATATAGAATACTATTTATCAAGAGGTGTGGACATTACTGTAGTAGTGGTGATGAGAGATAGTTCTATATCAACAAATGAGAAGTTACGAGTTGACTGTCCAATGCTTGAAATAGTAAAGAAGGAGGAAGAAACAAAACTAGCATTAATAAAAGAGGCATATCTGCATTACGGCAAGCACGGTATCAAGATAAAGAACGACAAGAAGGAACGAGTCGTTTTAGTATCATATGAAGGACTGATGGAACTGAAAGATGTATACTTATTTGATATCTATCATCAGCTGGGTATTATCTCGAATCATACACCAGCTTATTATGAAGATGACAATGCCAAGTATGTTGCTGATCCCAAAGTCAAGACTGCATTTAGAGGAGGGAGAGATACACATCGTAAGAAAGCAGAGCCATTGGGCTTTTTGCCTGGAACATTTTAAGTTCTAAGTACTATCAAGCGAAGAGTGGGAATTATAAGAAGCCAGTTGATTCGAAGCACTATTCATAACATATAACATACGCATTAATTCCCGTAACATACATAATATTACAGCCACTTTAACACGGCTCTATGTACGATAACCTATGATACGAGATTCAGTTTACCCTACCTAGGTACTCCACCACCTTTTAATTGTCCTCCTCCTCCTCCTTCGGTCAATTTAAGAATAAATTTGGCAATACCAAGGAAAATAGGATACCTTTGATTTCTAGTGGCGAATACGATACTTACTACTACTTCTACTTCTACTATTACTCTTACGTCTAAAAGGCAGTGCAGAGAGTTGGGATGGGTTCAGGGAGCTCGAGTTGTAAAGGACGAAAGAAAGCATAGACAGTGATTGGAATCGAGAAAGTTCATCCCGTCACAGGACTACAACAAGTTAAAATCAACGTCGTATGTGCTGGACATATCTACATATGAACATTCCAGATTCAAAGTGCGTAGTGTTACTAAACTCTCTCAAGCATCGGGTAAACTGCACCTGCCCTAGCATGGCTGATGTACGATAACCTATGATGAGTACGAGATTTTTAAAAGGATACCGAGAAAGGAAGGGACCAGGACTAATGGAGATTTGAATGCAAGCCTGGTTAGTTTAACCAATCTATGAATATAATATCATACACATACACACAACACATCATGATATAAGCAGCTCCGGAGGACGACAACGACATTTGTCACTTTGAAATTGAGAAGAAAGGATACCTCGAGTCGGAAGCTTTCGAATCATGAAAAATGAAAATGAGCTCTGTTCAAATAGGTAACAACAAAGCAGCTCTCCTACTTATTAGCGGCATAAATAAACACAAAACAGGCTTACCATATATAAGATGAGTACATACACAATGAAGAAGAAACGACGAGCCGATACCAACAATAAAAAGAACGGCAACAACAACATAAATAATACTTCTGGAAGTAACAACAGCAGTAACAACGTCATTGTACCACCAGATAAGCACCACAATGGGTCAACGCCATGTTCTAATTCGGCAGTTGATATTATTAATGAAATATTTCCAAGTATTGCAATATCTGCCACTGCTGCTACTTTAGATGATAAAGCAGACAGCGGCGGCGGTAAGCAGAAGGGCAATAAAAATAAGTCAGATATACCAACTGAAAATAATACTAACAGCACTACAGCTGAGCCACCATTATTAGGACGAATGATACAAAAATATCTATTAGACGAACGTAAATCTATACGTGGCGTACAACAATCCCAACAAGGTTCCGGTGGTACTAAAAAGAAGAAGAAGAATAAAAAGAAGAAGAAGAAATCGAATAATAACAAGGTGGCAATTGAAGAACAGGTGCGTAATGGTAATAAGGGTATTGAAATTAGTTTAGATAAGGGTGTTAAGAAAGAGGGCAATGGGAATGGTGGATTGGAAAGTCCACCGACGGGTGTTACCGCCGCCTCAACTTATGATATTGAAGATTCAGTCAATGACCAAAATATTATTGGTTCAGCAGGCAATGCTAAGGAAGGTGCTCCGGAAGAGATTGCAACAGCTGGTTCAGATGAAACTACCGAATCTCAAAGGAAATCACCCGATAGTGTTGTTGTAGTACAGACAATTGGATTATCCGAGGTTATTGATCATACGACGCCAATGTCACCACCGCCATTAAGTCAGGCTCAAGAAATTAAGGATGATTCTCCGTCTCCTACCGCTGCCAACCCCACCAATAAGGAAAACAAGTCCAAGGCAGATAAAGAAGATGAGGGTATATCAGGATTGGATCGTTTACTAGATTCAATCATTGATTCACCACCATCCTCCACTGGACAAACTAATAATGAGATTGATAAAGGTCGTGAATTACAAGCCTTTACTAATTTTCTATCCAAAAAGTTGGAATTATATATACAAGATAAGAAAAAGTCCGAGAATAATGGCAAATCATCGTCCAAAGCACTAATAGCTCCAGCTTCGCCTTCTTCATCATTATCAACAACCACTGTTGGGATAGAATATAAAGATGTCTTACCAACAATATCGTTATCAAATGCCACCACCCTCATAACCTCAACAGATTGTCGTAAATGTCGTACGGCCTCACAAATTCATTTACGTAATTTGACATCTAATGAGAAACAACACTTTAGTGCCACGGAACAAGGGTTTGAAATTGAATTAAAACCTGCCAATATTAAGAAATCATCAAGTTTTATTACATTAAGTGCAGATAGTGGATTGGTACGATCGAATGAGGCAAGTCCAGGTAGAAAGGAAAAGATTAGTAAGTTAAGTGTACCGGTTAGTGATCGATTTGGTACACTTGGGGATGTATTAACGGATGATATTGAGGGTGCTTTTAATTATAGGAATATGGATGATATGGTTGATTTAGAAGCTGGTCTTGCTGTTGGTATTGGTGGTAGTAAGGAAGAGGAAAAGAATGAATCATTTAAATTACAATTACGTCCTATATCTATGGGAAGTGATAAGGAGAAGTATTTCCAAATTGGCTTATCTGGAGGGGACGATGAACAGAGTTTCCCCATTAGCACGAAGGAGATTATTGGGTTGGTCAAGCATGTACTTGTGCCATGTGGTCTAGGGGAGGGGGAGGATGATGGTATTGCTGAGTCCATTGGACGTGATGACCTCGGTGATAAAGAGTTGGCCAAGATTGCATTGCAGGTTAAGAAGAGATTGAAGGAGATCGAGGACACATTTAAAGCAGTCAAGATGAAACTATATGGCATCAGAACCGGGTTGGAGGAAATTGACCCGGTTCCTCGGTCATCCTTCGACATGAAAACAAGCAAAATGCTCATGGGGTTCGACGAGCAACTTGACTTGGGATTTAAGCAATTGGGAGATCTTCTACTGCAAATATTCAAGTTGACGAGCTTCGTGGGATGGTCGGCAACACGGGGATTTAAGTTCTTGCAATTTACCTTTTCGTTACTTGAACGGTTCAATCATGCATTGGATACACTCATCGATCCTGTTCAACAGTATAGGGGAAATCTAATACGAGCAACTGGTCGTGATGGCCAAGTTCCCCAAATATACAAGCATAGAGTTTCACGTGATGGTCTTCAGAAATTGATTGAAATTAAGATGAATATCTTGGGAAGGTTGTCACAAGATATGGAGAGAGCCGTTACAATTGGCTTCCAGGATGGTGAAACAAGTTGTATGGTGGAGATTCTCGTGTTACAGGAGTACAGGCGTTATACAGATACAATGAATCAAGACGGATGCTCACCAGAAAAAGTCTTTCCTGACGAATCTAGCGAGACACAGATGACCAGGCTTATAGCAGCTCGTATCAACCTTGCTGTGTCAAGTATTCGTAAACCAACAGTCTTAGGAATGCAAGATAAAGCTCGTGAACAGCGTGAAGACGTGACGAGTTTGTGTAAGAACATAAGGAAGGTTGTGATTGCAATGGAAGATTCCGTATCTGAAACCAAGGTCGGATTCCTTGAAATGTGTTATGAGAAGCACGAAAGTATCTACTACGAAATAGAAAAGAATCAAAAGGCAGGGTTGTATAACGATAGGGGAGAGGAAGCATGTGATACATCAATGTTGCTGCGGAAATCTAATCAACTCATGATGCAATGGCTCATATTGTTGTGTTCTCGTCAGTGCAATGGATCATCACAGGAATTTGTGACTTTACCTCGAGATGCTGACAAGTGGTTAGATAGCATCGTCAACGCGGATATTACAAAGCCAGGTAAAGATGATAAGAAAGCATGTGATGGGGGTAATGGGCAGCGTCGAGTATCAAGTGTCCTCGCTGCTTTGATCTATCGTTGGTTGGAGGAACGCTGCAAAGAGTGGAATGCAGAGTTGACGAGGGATGAATTGTTGCAGTCTATAGGGTTGGACGAGCCTGCCGTTGGAGTGAATGAGGGAGGAGCTAGTGCCAAGAGTGGGAAGAAGAAGAAATCAAAGCGCAAGGGGAAGAATAAAGAGAAGAATGTGGTCGTAGTTGAGAGTAGCACTGATGTTGTAACATCCACGGACAAGGATGAAAATGTAGAAATAGAAATCACGAAAGAGGAGAAGAAAGATGACATCATTGAGGTAAGCCTAGCTGTGGAAGAGGAGGAGGCGGCGAGCATTAAACTTGCAGAGAGTCTGGTTGCAATGGATTTAGAGGAAAGCATTACGACACCTACCCCGTCATCACCAGAGGGAGAATGGAAGGTCGAGAAGAAGACGAAGCGGAAGGGCGCCAAGGGACAGAAGAACAACGAGAATAACAAGAAGCAATCCTCCAATAGTCAGAGTAAAAAGGCTGTGGCACCAGTTAAGGATACGGCAAGTGGCAAAACTTCAGAGAATAATACCAACGTTGTTAGTTCAAAAAAGAAGCAAGTGAAGGCGGCACCAAATAAGGAAAGCTCAAGAGACAAGAAACAGGAGGCTAATGATAAGAAATCGGCCAAGAATGATGGAGCGACAGCCGGTCAAACTTCTAACAATACAAACGTCACCAAGAAACCCGAGGCTGACAAGAAGTCTATTAAGAGTGATCAACAACATAAGAAGTCTGTTAAAAGTGATCAACAACAAGACGGGGCTACACCTGTTGCTAAACAAAGTCCATACGCTGATAAGCCAGAGGCAAGTAAAAGTAAGAAGTCGACGAAGTCAAAGAGCGAGCAGTCATCATCAGCCGTTACGAAGGAAAGTTCAAGTGGCAGCGCCAAGTCAGGGGTCAAGAAACAGCCTGCTGCTAGTAAGAAAGATGATAGCGAGCCCTCTTCGGCCAAACAAAGACCGACGAAGAAAACTGATGAGGGTAAGAAGAAGATACTCGCTGTTAAACAAAACCCTCAGACCGATGAGAAGGCAGTGACTGATAAGAAGTCGGAGACTAGTAAGAAGTCGTCGCAAGTAAGTAGTAAGAAGCCAGATGTACAGAGTAAGCCTCAAGAGGGGTCAGCACCAATGAAACCCAAGGCAGACAAGAAGCCAGTGGATAGCACATCAGACAGTCAAACTCAAGTAGTTAGTGGCAAGGATAGCTCAAAGAAAAAGGATATAGCTGCTTCGAAGACTGAAAAGAAGAAAAAGAAGAAGAAGAAAGAAGAAGTAGTGGTTAAAGTTGATGCTGTAACAACCAAAGAGCAAGCTAAAGATCAAGTGGATGTATCAGAAATGAATCAAGTCGAGGAAGAAGAGGAGGACTTCTATTTCACCATAGATGAGCCAGATGAGGAGAGACCTACTTCTCCACCTCTACAAGCGGCGTTTAGTGTTGATGCTCCCGACGAACTTGTGTGCCCCATCAGTCTTTTGCTAATGACAAACGACCCTGTCGTTGCAGCTGATGGTATTACATATGAACGGGCATCCATTGAAGATTGGTTTAGCAAGAGCGAGGACAAAAATGATGTTAATTCACCAGTTCACGGTACCAAGATGCCAAGTCTTACGTTGACACCAAACATCAGCGTTAGAAACATGGCACGTGCATTAGCAGCTAAGTCAAAGAGCAAGCAAGTGCCATCGACCATCACCACTGACCAATCGTCAATACCAACACAGCATGATGATGACAGCAACTCACAACAGTACGCCTATCCACCGCCGCCTTACGGTTACCCGCCAGCTCCTCAACATTATGGCTATCCACAAATGCCACCACAATACAACTACCCCAATGGTGGTCCAATGCCTCCTCCACAATACAACTACCCACCAGCGCCCCCGAATCAGCAAGTTCCGCCACAGTACGGTGGATATCCACCTCCACAATACAGTTACCCACCACCGCCAAATATGGATCCAAATATGATGCATCATCATTATGCTGGTCAAGTTCCATATCATCCTGGATACCCTTATCCAACTGTAGGCATTGAGGATCGTCAACAAGTTATGGCTCCTGAAATGTACCTCGTCCAGCGGCTTGAAAAGGTTGCATCAAATGACTCTGGTGATAATGAAAATGGTAAAGAAGAAGCTCCCATTGTTTGGTTGTGATATGTCTGTGTTGCTATGAAAAGACTAAACGATGGGATAGAGAATATAGGAAGAAGAAGAAGAAGAAGTTTGTAGATATGTAGATAGATAATAAGAAACGCTAAGGTGTTGTGTTATATGTTAACAGTTTTGGTAGACTCATTCAGTGTGATACTTCTAATCTTGGCTATTATATTTATAGACTTCGATAAATTTAAGCCTTTCAAAGTCTAATCAATAGCAAGCTCAGGTCAAGTCCTTCAATACACTGATCCTTGCGTCAATCTATTCCTCATCCTAGACATCAAAACATAATCTAAAACAATTCTCTTTTCTCATACATGTAATCCCTTCTCTTTACACAGTCAACATTATTTCGCGGTTAGATCTCAATCTACTTCTCCTTTCATATGCTCCTTTCATAATGCCTGTTGGCTTCTGTAACGTCAAAGTAGTTGTCTTATCTACAAAATGATCAGTAACATTACAAAATGCCTGCGGCATGTCTTGTTCTAACTCATCTAAACTCTTGACCTCTCCGCTGACACCTACAGATGTTAACATCATCTGCACAATCCAATCATTCTCCCCCATTATAATCTTCTTGGCAAGTCTCCCTGCAATACCTTGCAATCCTGATACAATCCTTGTCATTTGTAATTCATCCACAGCCTCAAAGAGTAACGATATACCACTATGTGTGGTAATGAAGAAACTATGTTCCTCAACAGAGAAGGGATAATGCTCGTCTAACTCGCCAAATGTGGGTGGACGTATCGATTGTATGTCGAGTAATTCAAGTGTATATGACACATCGTTACCGTCTGTCCAAACAAGTTGAGGATGGTTGTATACTTGATTAATGGCTGAGCTGTTGCGTTCACCAAACTGAAGGAACATCTTTCCATTACGATTGAGACGAGTGGGTTGTTCAGATGTCGGTGGGTCGTTTAAGGTTAGTTGAATACCCACAGTCAGAAGTTTCTGTGTTGTATTGAGAAAGGAGGTGACAAAGAAAGTCGAGTCAGAGATATCTCATGGGGGGCATACAAAACAGCATAACTCGAGCAATAACAACAGACTTACCTTGAAGTATCCATCAACAGCACTAACTTCCTGTACTCCCCCTTCTTTATTATCACCATTCATATTACCAGCCAGCAAGGCAAGTTCACTATCATCTGTACTAGCCTGTTGCTTAGTCATTGCCATCCAAGCTGCTTGATCATTCGTTAGTACACTTTCCACCACGGATGGATCACGTCCTTTGCCATTGAGACTACCATCACTTGACGACGTCGAGGCCTCATTGTGCCTATCTAATATAGCCTTGTCACGATGGACCGACGAGCTAGCGCCGGGAGACTTGCTACTTCTATTCGTACTGACCGACAGGCTCGCTGCACGGTCACCATAGGTACTAATTGACGAGTTGGCTCGACTACTATTACCTCGACTTGTACCACGGCTCATACCGGAGACTAATGATTCTCCATCGCTATTATATGATAGTTTGGAAGTGGGAGATCGGCCACGACGATTGGGTCCACGACGTGATTGTTTACCCGATGGTGGTTTCTTATGTAACATCTTCTTCTTCTTACTCTTGGTCAACTGCTGACTCTTGTTACTCTTCTTCTTCCTCTTGTAACGATCGTCATCCTCATCCTCATCTTCATCACTTGTATAATAAGACATTGTATCCTCAAACGAATTAGTATCCAACGTTGTACTATCTTCATCTTCATCACTTGATTCTTCGTCATAATTATAATTCCTAATATCATCAATCAATTCAGTAGTTTGTAACTCAGCACATTGCACAGCTGCATTATTCGTACATCCACCAAGTATACCGCCATCGGTAACACTTTTAGTTGTACCATCATCATTCAATGACCAACATAAATTACCTGTGATAAAGTCATGTATTTTATGTTCTAGTTTCTTGCCTACCATAATACCCAATCGTGTACCTATACCAATGGATGGATTGGCTTGATCGGAGATACTACCTGGTACGAAGGTACTTTCCCCATTAGTTGTTTCATCATTATATGTATAGGTATCTGTTACTGTGTTGGTAGCGTAGGATTTTGAATCTTCTACCTCACTTGCTAAACTTGAATCAACATTGTTTATAGGTTGTATCTTCTTCTTACTTTGCTTGCCTTGACTTTGAGACTGTTGTTGCTTTACTGTAAAGAATTCTTTTGTCTTACGAGGCGGAGTGCCTGTTAATTGTGTACTATCACTAGATGATGCTCCCACACTATCATGACGGTCTAAACTATCGGTAATTACAGACTTGGGTGATCGTTTCTCTGTTTGTTGCTTACTCTTCTTTACTGGTGAGGAAACAACTTGTGTATCAACAGCATGATGCGGATGAAACTTAATACCACCCAATGCTGTTCTATCCTCTGGTGATTGTGATCCTCTCTCTTTGCCACTTCTATCAGGAGTTGACAAACCATGAGATGATAAACTTGTCGTAGGAGATGTAGATGATGTCACTACACTATTTCTATTTGGACTCATAGACGTTGCCGGTGAATGATTACCTACTTCTTCATCATTCATTTGTAGGAATAAGTTAGTTGATGAATTGGATGCTAATGGAGTATCGATTTGTTTACGGTTTGACATTATGGGTGTAGATCCACTTGACCGTTGTAACTTTTTTGCCTTGGCTTCCTTCTTCTTTGCCTTCCATGATCCTACTCGGGAGAAAGTATTCATTTTGGTAGTTGGAGGAAGTTGCTGTTTGTATTGTGGTGTATAAGATGTGTCTACTTTTGATAAATTGATACTATCAGTAGAACTGCTACAGGATATCGATGACGATACAGCTGATAGTAAAACACTACTATTCAATTGTTGATCAAGTAGATATAGCTGAACAGGCGTAGACGAACGTTGTTTGCGAGGTTGCAATGTTGGCGATCGTTTAGTTTTTGATGACAGCGGCGGTGGAGGAGGGGGCAAGAAGTTGTTTAGATAATTGTTAGTCATTGTATTGTGCACAAGATGTGTATTATAATTGCAATTGTCAATGATTGGCGTAGTAGTATGCTCATCATACTGGCCATCATTCATTGGACTGTTGTCGGCTCCGCTTTCATTATCCGGCTTTGCCATTCTCTGTCAGTCTAAGGTTATACACAATACCCCCAACAAACAATAGACTATATGAAATGCCGATCATATCTATTTGCCGGGTCCGATGTACATCTCAACAAAGAGATCAAAGTTACTACTCACCTATTATATATTATCGAACTGTTCGCGGTCGCTTAGCTAATGAAGGTGATCATTTCTAGATGCATTGCGTTGCTGTTAATGCTATTCGACGCTACATCCAGATGCTATTACCCAATTATCCATATGCTTCGAAAACATATCCGATGAGCGGGGAGGTTTGCAAAAGTTGCATCCAATAATCTCACATCTTATCAGGACAGTGAACCATTATATTGGCCTACAAGATCCATCGACAGGGGCATGATGGCTCTTAAGACACCGATGTCGGCTTTACAAGTCTCGGCAGTAGTGTTTGTTACTCTCATATTCATTGGCATGAAGATGGATTCATTGCGAGAAATTATGAGACTGTGTTGTGTAGGAGGTATCCTTTATAGTGAGTTTTCAATTACAATGAAAACTAGTAATATGATTTGAAGACTAAGACTGAGATGAAAGAGATAACACAATTGATAAGATAACGGCTAGAAGATAAGATGCAGACCATACAAAAGAAGAAGGAGTGCCCTAAAAGAGCTTTCCGAGTTGTTTATAATAAGGAGGAGAGGAAAGAAATTTCTGTTCAAGAGGCTGAGGTAAGAACTCAAAGATTAAATTTCATATTATGCATGTCTATTGAAGATATTAAATAGGATTTATACTTGCTATTACATGTTGCTCATCATCATAATTGCAACTTTATATAATATAGATTGGTTGTTTTGATTTATATAGGGATATCTTCAACGACAAATCAGATGAGGAGATTATCCATCAATATGTGAAAGAGGGAACCCGACAATGTGCAGAGAAAGACAAAGAGCTATATCCTCCTGAAGTAGTAGAGGATATCTCACATCTATTGGACCATATTGAAAAGTTAAAGATAAAACACGAGAATAACTTCTTTGTTAAGAGGAAGAAAAATGCTATTGCTCGGTCAACTACAAATGTTGGTGGACTATCTAATGAATTGATGAATCGAATATCGGGATACCTTACCACAAAAGAGAAGATCAACACAGCAATGAGTGTAACTTGTCTAAACAATAAGTGTGAGGGAGAAGTACAAGATTACACAAATAGGTTTGGCCTGTCTACTATTGAATGTGGCATCACATATGGATGCGAGAAGAAGTTTTGTGGATGTAAGGAATGTGAAGTACATTTCGATTTCTGCCTGAATGTGAGGCATTCTTTTGTGTTGATTGTCTTGGATCCTATCTCGATAGTGGGTGTATGTATAACGACAAAGGATCTTGCAAGTTGAAAGGTTGTTGGGAGTGTCACAAGGGGGGTTTGTGTGCTGATTGTGGTTATCACATCTGTAAAAAGTGTGGAGTGAAGTCCCCGTGTTGTGGAAAACGATATTGCCGATATGAGGAGATGCTTGAATGCTGTGATGGTGCACCTATGACAACACATGGATGGTAATGCGGAGGTAAAAGATACTGCCGATATGAGATGATGAATGAAAGAGGTTTTACATTGATCAATGGGTATGGTAGGTACAACAACTTCATATAGAAAGACATCTGACTAGTCTACTTCTTGCAAACAAACTGTCTATTATATTAGGAACTCTATTCTATACCCAACCTGATGATGTACATGATATATCCCATGCCATCATCTCTTTACACACTTTATTCATTCATAGGCTCCTTCTGCACATATATAACTAATCTTCTTACTGATCTTATACCTCTTCAATACATAACACGGCCACGGCGATAGTAGTCATCACTTGAACTAGCCTTGGCAGATTTTGACTCGGACTCTCCTTTCAATTTACGTGCCTTAGCTGAATTCGATGTAGGATTCGGAAGGCTGAAGACTCTTTCCTTACTGGTCTTTGAAGCCACGGGTGCCTGGCTCGGTAGGAAAGTAGGGTAGGGAGTACCGTCAAGCTTCCTTGCCTTGGTATCACCCTTGCCGGTTTTTGAAACCGGTGATGGTGCAGGCTCGGTAGGGAAGGGAGTGTTAGGGAAGGGAGTGTTTGGTTCAGGCTCAGTAGGGAAGGGAGTGTTTTCAAGCTTGCGTGCCTTTGCTGAAGGAGCAGTAGGAGCTGACGATACTGAAGGCTGCATACTCGGTTCATGGGAAGGAGCCGAGGATGACGAAGGTGTATCTGAGGGGGATGCATTGGGCACACTTGATACGGAAGGAGATGAGGAAGGAAGCCCGGCCTCAGACTCTTTACCCGACTTGGCATGCTTATGGTGGAAGATACGGAACTCCTTTTCGGGAATAGACAATCCTTCCTTGGGAGGGAGACTAGAAGATTTGCCACTCTTTCCTTTTCCTGCCTTGCCTTTCTTGATGTATGGAATTGATAATGCTACTCCAACACTGCCCTTCATACCCTTGGATGAAACAAACAACTGACGACGACCTTTGCTAGCTTTGGTGAAGAGAGCCTTTGCTCCGACAGAGGGGAAAACCTTAAACCCCTCTCCCTTTTCAACAGACCCAGGGTAAGACATGAGGGCTGCCTTTTGATATGTCGCCTTAGTAACTTTTGTAGCCTTGCTGCCAGTAGCTTTCTGGGATGAAGCTGGATCGATAATGAGACATACCAAAATGGTGATTGCTGGGTTGTTATAGGTTGACAAAGGATAAAGGATTGTTAGTGGCTCAACAAACATAAGTCATGACCACACATCGATTTTTATAAAAGTGCATATCATATGCACAAAATAAAATAAGAGTGCACATCTTATGCACAAAATAAAATTGAGGTTGTTATCAAATTATCTGAATTAATACATCTCACCTTGTACGATCTTCATGATGGGGTAAGTAATATACTATCGATGTATTGATATAATAATACTATGCTTGCTAAGAAGTTGTGAAGAAAGTGGCGTGGAGTGACTTGATTTTTGAGACATGTTTGGTCTCTCTGAAGAGCTCATTTTCTTGGTTACCACCACATAAGGTACTAACCTTCTTACTACTAATGAAGCTCTTATCAATCACCTGTGTCACTATTCTTCTCGGCCTCGGCGCCACCGCTGTTTCTGATCTTCGTACCATTACCCCCGTGAATGTAGGAGGGCACAAGTATGAAGTACACCGCAAATTGCTTGACGATCACCCGGAGTCAAATTTGACACAATTATTGAAGAAGGATAACAGTTGTGGAGATGATCCGGTTTTCATTGATAGAAACCCCTATATATTTCCCCTTGTATTGGATGCTTCCACAAGCCGGTGAGATTAGACACATGATATGTTTATCACCATTTTCATGATGAAGCATGTAACTCATTTCGTCCTCTCTCTGTCCATTCTCTCAGTGTCTATGGACTCATTCATTCGTGAAATCGATTTCTACTATGGTGGTATGAGGTATAATGAAGCCAACATCTTGGATAATGATAAAGTAATTGCTGCTTTAAAGAAGGAGAAGTCAGAATTGCGTCAACAAATCCAGAAAGCTGAGGAGTTGGCCGCTAATGAGGATCCAATTCTCCGGTTTGATAAGGTCATTACTGCCCTAAAGAAGGAGAACCGGGAGTTGCGTCAACAAGCGAAGATTGGAAATTTCTTTATGCGCTTATTCATGTTGGGTATGCTGTGTCAGCTTGTTCATGATACATGGAAACAACTCAAGAACTATTTCACTTGAACTTTCAATCAGTTGAAGAAGACCAATTTTGATAAGTATCACAGCTATTGCTGCATGTGCCGTGTACTACTAATTTGTTTGTTTTAAGGATATCATTGTGTGCTGCCAGAGATAGTATCTTCTTGAGGTGACGACTGTATAGGGTAACATAAAGCCCCCCCAACTAAGATCTCATTTGATTGATTATTTTATTTCATAAGGAGCCCCCATACCCCTTTCTCTCTTTACACTACTGCTTTACCTCAAGAAGTCCAACTCGTCATCATTTAAAGTCTTCCTCTTCTTATTCTTCAATAGACTCTCATATTTACCCCCAGTAAACTCAGCTCCCAATTGTGTTACAGAGTTGTAACATACCTTTAAATCCTTCTCATAAAGTAATGGCTTTGAACCATACTTGCTCACATATGATTGAGCAGTTGGTAAATCCTTCGACAGTAACAGTCCACTAACCCAACTGTATTGTGTTGTTGCCGATGTAACCTTGGCCAAGTTCTTAAGTGCCGTACTCAATTCAGGCTTTTCTTTAGTCAGTCTCTTCCCCATCTTATCCTCGGCAGTGCCGAATGTATCAGCAATGTACCATCCGTCATCTCCACTAACGGTATAACTCTCCTCGCCGTCATCTACGCCATCCTTGGCTAATTCATTCTCAATATCTTCATCAGTTAATGCCTTGTATTCACTCATGCGTCCAATCTTACCAGCTGCGCATAATGTGAAGTTATGAGAGAAGGGGTGAAAAGTGAGCATGAGATGCACAAAAAAGAGAAGATAACGTACACTAAACAATCAAAACTCACCCTCACGGAACTTTGGTTTGGCATTCTGCTTCCAATCACCCTCGGGCGTAGCCTTTTCAATTGAATCAATACTCAACAAACAACCCAACAACGCTGTCATTTCACGTTCCGTTAAACCAGCAGTACGGAAGGTATCAACAACTACATCATTACTAACCTCTCCAGTAAATAGATTTAATGGTGGCATACTAAATGGTATAGGTGCCTTCTGTGCTACATCTGTCCGTCCCAACTGCGTAGGCAATACCGGCCCGCCTACTGCATTCACAGCCTCAGCACCTGCCAATGCCACAGCATCAGCTATAGTAATACTACTCAACTTTTTTAAATTACGTTTAGCATCCACTAATACCGACGCACATTCCTGTAATGCCTTAGTATGTGCATCAGTTTCCTTTGCACTAAATACTGCTTTCATAATACTACCATCTGGTCCACCCTGATTAGTTTCAACATCATATGATAATGAATCTAATAATGCCAATTCCAAAAAGTAGGGTGCTAAACTTGGTTTTTGAAGTAGGGCACGTCTAACACTTTCACGTAATGAGTCTACTGCCGAGACAAGTAATTCTTGATCTCCATACATTGCTGGGTCTAAGAAAACACGTGCTGATGCTGGTGATGGAGTTGCAGTTGATACTGTTGCAATACCTGCTGTTAATGTTAGTATTGATTCTGTGAGGAAGGATCTTCTATCATTGTTGTTATTGTTTTCCATGTAGAGTGAAGTTGAAGAAGGGGTCGATGATGAGCTGACTGGACAACTTGAGAACGCATTTGTGTAGGTTGTAGTTGTTGCCAAGACGGCAACGATGGCTGTGGTATATGATCTCATATTATTAATATATTGTATT
>Ga0214478_100959_pt1 | contig 15680 bp, 7 predicted proteins | sample M1_20Mar14CPVII9_2_FD_178001 | JGI IMG/M metagenome (GOLD analysis project Ga0214478, IMG submission 178001) | Marine eukaryotic communities from Monterey Bay, California, United States - M1_20Mar14CPVII9sort6BwellD7 | ecosystem: Environmental > Aquatic > Marine > Unclassified | place: USA...
AAATCCAAATCTGAGGCAAGAAATCTGCCATCAAGTGGCTGTAAAAGTATGACAGAGAGGTCTACAATTATGCTTGGAGTGTTCATCACTTTATTATACACCCAACTAATGCCAATCAATGACTATTGTAGCATGCCTACATCTCTGAGGTGCCACTTGATGGCCAAATACTGTTGCCTGAAAGTCGACAGAAAATCCAAATCTGAGGCAAGAAATCTGCCATCAAGTGGCTGTAAAAGTATAACAGAGAGGTCTACAATTATGCTTGGAGTGTTCATCACTTTATTATACACCCAACTAATGCTAATCAATGACTATTATAGCATGCCTACATCTCTGAGGTGCCACTTGATGGCCAAATCCTGTTGCCTGAAAGTCGGCAGAAAATCCAAATCTGAGGCAAGAAATCTGCCATCAAGTGGCTGTAAAAGTATGACAGAGAGGTCTACAATTATGCTTGGAGTGTTCATCACTTTGTTATACATCTATACAATGCCAATCAACCACTACTGTAGCAAGCCTACATCTCTGAGGTGCCACTTGATGGCCAAATATTGTCTGAAAGTCGGCAGAAAATCATGATCCGAGGCAAGAAATCTGCCATCAAGTGGCTGTAAAAGTATGACAGAGAGGTCTACAATTATGCTTGGAGTGTTCGTTACTTTGTTATACACCCAGCTAATGCCAATCAACCACTATTCTATCAAGCCTACATCTCTGAGGTGCCACTTGATGGCCAAATATTGCCTGAAAGTCGGAAGAAAATCCAAATCTGAGGCAAGAAATCTGCTGCCATCAAGTGGCTGTCAAAGTATGACAGAGAGGTCTACAATTATGCTTGGAGTGTTCGTTACTTTGTTATACACCCAGCTAATGCCAATCAACCACTATTCTATCAAGCCTACATCTCTGAGGTGCCACTTGATGGCCAAAGGTTGCCTGAAAGTTGGCAGAAAATCCAAATCTGAGGCAAGATATCTGCCATCAAGTGGCTGTCAAAGTATGACAGAGAGGTCTACAATTATGCTTGGAGTGGTCATCACTTTGTTATACACCCAGCTAATGCCAATCAACCACTATTCTGTCAAGCCTACATCTCTGAGGTGCCACTTGATGGCCAAATGTTGCCTGAAAGTTGGCAGAAAATCAAAATCTGAGGCAAGAAATCTGCCATAATCAAGTGGCTGTAAAAGCATGACAGAGAGGTCTACAATCATGCTGAATGTGTTCATCACTTTATTATACACGTATACAATGCCAATCAACCACTATTCTAGCAAGCCTCACATCTCCACCGACCTGTCCAAAGATTAACCTCAGCCCCCTTTTTTATTTTGATTTTTGTTGTGTGTTGATGAGGCTATTTGAGTTGATAATATATGATTGACAAATGCAGGTGACGATGACAACTATATCCTTATTTGATTTATGAATATATTTATCCAATTAATCATCAAGTGAACGAGATGGATATCAATAATAACACAGAAGGAGGAGAGGATTGGATACCAAATGCAATTCCCACATCTGAACAACAATCTATTACTAACAACACTGCAACTACAACTACTACCAGTAATACTAATATGCAACAGCAGCAGCAACCAAAGATGAGAACATCATTCAAAGATAAGAAAGTTGGATTCAGACGTAAGAAGAAGGGTACTACTACTAAAAAGCAGTTTAATAACAATAATGATAATACTACAGCAGTATCTAATAATATGATATCGAATAATAAGAAGGCTGAGCCTATTCAACTAAATGATAAGGCTATTGCAATTGAAACCACTCAATCATCTACTACTACTAATACTGCAGCGACGAATACTGCTACAAACAGTATTGCAAATAATAAATCAAGCTTTACATCGAAACAGTCAAATCAATCCTCTCACGACGAGTCTGCTGCAACTACATCGATAAAATTTTCATATAAAGATATCTACGGTGATTATCAAGAAGAAGATGACGAATTAGATTTGGATGACATATTAGAACACAATGGTACTACAACTACTGTTACTAGTACTACTAATAGCGGTATTAGTATTAATAATCATAGCGGCACTAACAACAATGACAAGGGGGATATTACAATGAAATCTAAGAATAATAACAATAATAATAAAACACTACTACAGAAACAAGAAACAGAGGAAACACATCGATTATCATCAACACAGAATAGTAGTGCCGAGGCGTATAATCTAATATCGTCACAATTAATGTCAAATTCTCCGGAAGTAGTAGATGAACATAATAATACTTCAATTGCGCAACAATGGAGTATGAGAAGAAGACCATCTACTACTGATCAAGAATCATTAGTGAGTGTGAAATTTAATAATAGCCAATCAATGGAGGAGGAAAGTGAAGTAGGGGATAATGTAAATTATCATAGTTCGGATTATTACACTGCCACAGACGGTGGAGACGATTCAAGTAGTAGTAATTCATCGTTGGCAAGTAATGTTAGGAGCAACTCTCACCCTCGCACTCTTACAGAGACACCGGATAATGTAGACAACAACAGCAATACACCGAATAATAATACTCAAGAAGAAGAAGAGGGGACCATATCAGGATTGGTTAATACCGTTATTTCAAATTCACCATTTAATACTATTCGACAATCGTTAACTAGCAAATGGATGGGTGGTGGTAGTAGTAGTAGTAGAGTGCTGCAACAACAAGTTAATGATGTGGATGAACAGCAAATTAAAGGGACAGTCGATCAAGAAGCACATGCCGAGAATAATATTGAATGCTCATCATCAGAAGAGGGTGAGATTGGCAGTTCAATAGTAGACATTGCAACAAAGCTATCAGCAGCTGAAGAAGAAGAAGAAGAAGAGAACACGAAAATTCACAATAATGACGATGTGGATTCAATTGATAGGGAATTGAATGAGATTCAATCTACGTTACCTATTGCCGACGAGGATACAACAACAACATGTCCTTCGGCATCCGCGAATGATGAAATAATACCGCCAAGTTGTTTGGAGGATATACGTAAAGAAGATACGTTTTTACACAACAATCAACTGATATTATATCATTACATACATAGATCCATTAAATTAAATAACAATATTATTGCTTTAAAATTCATCTAGTATGTAGTTATGATATTTGGTTGATTGTTATGTATCGTCTCCTCTCTTATCATATCTCCTCATCCTATTTTGGCAGAGAAATAACACCACGCCCTTGGCTAGACATACCATTGCTCCATCACAACAAACATTTAGACTGTATAAATCAACACAACACCTCTTTGTATATTGTGGAACAATGTACAACACTCAAAACATATCATTCTCTCATCCTGAGGTGCACAATGAACATCCACACATGGATACCATAACATTTTTGACAGAAAAATACCATCCAATTACTAAAATGGAGTAATGCAACTTAACCACGATGATCTAGACCATACAACTTTGTACAGAGGTGGTGGATATATCGTAGATTGTTGAATTACCACCAAAACATGTGCAACTCGCTCCCCCACCCCTCCACCTAATATCACCATCACCTCATACCACCCTCGAAAATCTCAAAAAATGATAAACATATTAATCCCCACCTCATACACGATATTACCACTCCTTAAACATCATTGTCACAATGTATATTGTTGTATAAAGTACCTTTTGATGTTGTTGTGTCCAAGGGTGTACCCTTACACCACTCCTCCACCACTAAAGTAGCCATAACTTCTCTTCTCACCACCCAATTGATATAATTTTTAGCTAGTTGTGATCCTCACACCCTCCTCTATCGATTGATGGTAGTTACAGCGTCTAAATACAACCCTTTGTCAATCGATCCAACTCGGTAGGGGTGTAGATTGTCAGATTTACACTTCAAGACGCCCATTTTAAAGCCAATCTTAATCCCAAAATTACGTGATAATGATGATATTACCAATTAATAATAAACCACTCTCCACAGCTCGTCCTACCGGACTCACTAATACACTTATTATCGAGAACATTCATATAAGACACACACAGCTCGTGCAAGCACTCGCTCATACAGTATGTCAACGAACTGTAAAGTATAAGACATTCACAGCTCGGCTATCGCCTCGCTCATACAGTCAAACTTGATGATAGTATGTCCATCACTTCTCCTTTGGTGCTGACGCACGTCGTCGTACACCTCGTTCGTGTTGGTAATATCTCCCTACGGTCGATCTTACCAACACTCTCTCGGTGGTGTGGTTGTATCATCATTTAATTCAACATACTACTAACTGATCATCAAGTAAACTATTAACATTTAATCCACCACTAACCAATTAACATCATACCCATAAAGTACCAATAAACATTACATCAATCGTAATTATTAACATTCTAATCCATTATCAATTAACCATCCATCAACAACAACAGCAGCAGCGTCAGCTGATGATGTTTGTTGTTGATGCTGGACCTCGACGTACCAACAATCCTCATCTGCTGCTGCACCAACTAGCATTATCACCATTACAAACAACCATCCTTTACCAAATGCAGCAGCAGCTGATGGTGCATTTGGTAAAGTAATAACGTGCCCGTAGGGCTATGCCAACCAAGCATTTTAGACATAAACCATTAATGTTGACTGTATGATGCGAATGACGAAGTCATGAGCTGTGTTTATAACTTGTGAGAGCTTTAGCTCGAACTGTGAATCTCTTATATTAACCATTTCTCAATCATTCTGTATTATTGTGAGTCCGATAGGACGAACTGTGGTTGTTTTATATTAATTGTCACGTAATTAATGATAATGTAGAGTTTTTGATTGCGATTTCAATGGTGGTCTCAAAGTCAAATTTGGAGCTGTTCTTCAACTTTGTACCCCTTGCTCGAGTTGAGCAACTTTCATTTCAGGGTCAATACTAGAGGCTGTTAGTGCCATAAACGTGTAGATCTCATTCTTCTGATTATTTAGAGCTAAGAATCATCATTGTAGGGCTGGTAGTTGTTGAGAAATTAGTGGATATGTGTTTGTGATGTGTTGCAAGGGTCCTCCCTTGAGATTGATACTATAGGAAGAGGTATTACTGAATAATGGCATTATATACGTGATATAGAGTTGTTTAGTGGTTCAAGAGATGGTCTAGATTGATTGCTATGGCCGCCGCTTTTGTTAGTAGAGAAATCTCATGGTTAATATGTCAACTTCGTACCAATACGGAAGTATTATTACACGTGTCGATATTTCCTTGCTGAATTAGAAAATACGTACGAAAGATCGTAATCTTTTGTACTCTCATTAAACGCAAGTAACCTGCTATTGGCAGCCTTTAATACACCCCCAATACAATATCAAACCACTGTTGTTTGTTGGTATATCGGTACAACAGTAGTTTAAAGTGTGATTTGTATACGGCATCGAGTTGTTAATTTCTGAGATATCGCCGTATCGTACTTTCCCAACAACTACTACCACTAATACTATACAACAACAACAACAGCAGCAGCAACCAAAGATGAGAACATCATTCAAAGATAAACAAGTTGGATTTAGACGTAAGAAGAAGGGTACTACTACTAAAAAGCAGCTGAGTAATAATAATGATACTACTACGGCAGTATCTAATAGCATGAATAAGAAGGCTGAGCCTACTCCAGTAAACGATATTGCAATTGATCAATCATCTACTACTAACACTACAATAAAGAACACTACAAACAGTACTACAAATAATAATAAATCAAGCTTTACATCGAAACAATCAAATCAATCCTCTCACGACGAGTCTGCTGCAACTACATCGATAAAATTTTCATATAAAGATATCTACGGTGATTATCAAGAAGAAGATGACGAATTAGATTTGGATGACATATTAGAACACAATTGTACTACAACTACTGTTACTAGTACTACTAATAGCGGTATTAGTATTAATAATCATAGCGGCACTAACAACAATGACAAGGGGGATATTACAATGAAATCTAAGAATAATAACAATAATAATAAAACACTACTACAGAAACAAGAAACAGAGGAAACACATCGATTATCATCAACACAGAATAGTAGTGCCGAGGCGTATAATCTAATATCGTCACAATTAATGTCACATTCTCCCGAAATAGTAGATGAACATATGAGTGATAACTCACCATCTCGGCAACAACAGGGTATGAGAAGAAGACCATCTACTAATACTGATCAAGAATCATTAGTATCTGTAAAATTTAATAATAGCCAATCAATGGAGGAAAATGAAGATACAGATATTGATAATGTAAATTATCATAGCTCTGATTATTACACTGCCAATGAATCATCAGTTAATGGAGAAGAAGATTCAAGTAGTAGTAATTCATCGTTCGCAGGTAATGCTAAGAGCAACTCTCACCCTCGCACTCTTACAGAGCCACCGGATAATGTAGACAACAACAGCAATACACCGAATAATAATACTCAAGAAGAAGAAGAGGGGACCATATCAGAATTGGTCAATACCGTCATATCAAATTCACCATTTAATACTATTCGACAATCGTTAACTAGCAAATGGATGAGTAGCGGTAGTAGTGATGGAGTGTTGCAACAGGATAATGATGTGGATGAACAGCAGATTAAAGGAGCAGCAGTCAATCAAATAGTAGAGGCTGTAGGGGATGATATTGGAAGTTGCTCGTCATTAGAAGAGGGTGAGATTGGTAGTTCAATAATAGACATTGCAACAAAGCTATCAGCAGAGAATAATAACGACGAAGTGGATTCAATTGATACGGAATTAAATGAGATTCAATCTACGTTACCCATTGCCGATCAGGATACAACAAGCCCGATGCCTGAGGATAATACCGACATGAATAACCCAACAACACAGGGAAGAAGAAGACGAAGTTCAGATCTAATTGGTAGTGATAGTTCATTGGGAGATGGTAGTGCCGGACAGTTAATGTTGAATGCCGCGGCACTTCGTAAAAGTCAGCAAATGGCTAATAGTGATTTGCCAGCTATTACTGATGATAGTCATCGAAGTGGACCCAGTCAACATCTTGATTCTCCACCGGAAAGTCTTAAATCTGAGTATTCAACCTATTCCAAGGAGGAAGGATATTCATTTGCATCTTCTTCATCAAACGATGGGGATTCATCAATAGAACAAATGTCAGATCATGATGATGATATAAAAGAAGCAGTAGCCGAAAGGAGGAGCAGTTCAACAATACAACCAATAGCCGTAGGTGAATGGCAACAACAAGAAGAGCGAAAACAAGAACCAAGAGTAGCATATGAACGACAATTATCCCAAGAAGAAGAAGAATCTAATCTAATACGGTATAATCCAACTGTATTACCCAATGGCGTTAGTGGTATTGAGGATATCATGTCTTCGGATAGTGATGATGATGCTGTAAAGAAGTTACAACCTCAACATTTAAGGCACAAGAGTACTTCCTCATCCAAAGATATTATTAATCAATTATTGGATGCATATGATTCCTCATCATCACAATCTAGTTCATCATCTAAAAGGAGAAGACGGATTAGTAGAATACAAAAGAAAAATGGGACAGCAACAGTAAAGGAGCAGTCGGAAGAATCTCCTAACAATGAGGAAGAAGAGCAAAATGTAGGAGGGTTGATTAGCAATATATTCCCAAGACCCAAGAAGAAGTATCAATCTAATACTAACGATGATAATCCACCAAATAATAATACCAAGGATAAAGAGGAAGAAGAGAAGATACCCTTCTTTCGAAAATTAACTTCATCCTTCAATTCATCTAATAGAAGTGGCGGTGGAAGAGGATCATCATCCAATGATATACTCGAGAAGTTGAACTTATCATCATCAAACAGGAGTCCCCTAGGAGAAGGAGGAGGTAGCGATCCGACAAATCAATCTCAATCTGACAGATCGGGTGATAAACTTCCATTCTTTTCAAGATTTAATAACTCTACATCATCAATAACTCATAATGAAGCCACTAAACAACCATCAGCTCCACAGCAGCAATCATCATCAGATAAAAGAGTTACGGAAGTAGAAGAACGATTAAATTATGAATTACAACAATTACAACTAGACATATGGCGTATTGGCGACCCTACTCAACCAAGTGTTACATTTGGTGAATTATTTGATGATGAATTATGTCAAAATCATTATGAGGGAATAGCTGCCACATTAAAGGCTGCCAAGAAACGGGGTATAGTGACATATAAGAGTCCGATATTGTTAAAGGGTGCTCATGATAAGGTATTGATTAGCCTTGTTGATACGACGCCACCAGTTAAGGAATCAGGTGATGATGCACGGGGAGAAGACATCGCCCCCATTGTTGTAGAGCCGAATGATACTGAAGTTAAGCCGGAGGTAGATAACAAAGATGCAGCCACCGAAGTAGTAGTAGTAGAAGAAGAAGATCATCCAATCCAAGAAACAAAATGGGGAATCATGACGGATGAGCAGCAGCCTGAAGAGCAAGAACAACACGCCAATGCCACCCTTACAAATAACACAAGCCATCGAAGTAGTGGATCACTACCAAGTTTCTATTCAAGTGCCTCTGAGTTATCAAGGTTTCGACCTTCGTTGGTTAATGATTTCAAGGCTACAATGGATAGGGAATCATTTCATCGCAGTATGGGTGCCTCCGCTCTTCTCGATGAGGGAGGAAATACACCCAAGGAAAAGAATGGTGATGGTGGTGTAGACTGGCCAAGTCCGGTGTCATCTTTAGCTTCTCCTCCGACAGTACCAGTGCTTACGGCAGCAGAAGCAGAAAATAGCGGCAAATTATCTTTATCCGAAGAAAGGAATGGAGAAGATACCTTGAAGAATGATAACCCTACAGCTATCCTCAAGTCAGATAATACACAAGATGAAGACGAACATTTCAATATAGACGAATCAGATCAATACCAGCAACCTTCATATACAAGAAGTCAAAGTAACGGAAGTCGTAAAAGCCACGGATCCTTTATAGTGCCAACTGCTTTTTCAAGAAGTCGTAGCGGAAGTGGCCACATATCTCGAGGGGGTGGCGACCAAAGTAAATCAAACCATAGTAATGATCTAAGTAATTCCATGGCCTCTGTGGATTTTGGTGATAATGAATTGGTAGTCGACTGGGCACCACAAGATGAAGCTGATGATGTACATCAGATTGTTGATCGACATTCAAACGCATCTAAAGTCAAAAGGTCAATCGCCCGAACAGACAGCTCAAAGAAAATCATGAAGAAGCTCAAGGCCTCAACACAAAGCACTGAGGCATATATGCTCCATACATTCAATGATAAAAAGAAAGTCAAGGAGGGTCGCAGTAGTGACGTCTTATCAGCACTGAGTGATATTTCATATGGGAGTATGTTGGATGGTCACAACCCCGGTATTGGTGCTTCGCCTGTCGAGAGGTCGGTCAAATTTGGTGCCTTTTATGATTCATTGGATACAGCAGGTCCTACTCAGCCCAAAGCAAGTGTGGTTCATCCATCTTTGCCTGTTGAGAGAGAAGTAGAAGAAGATGCCGATCTTGCCGATCAACAGGGTAGACCCCCTCTTTTACCTAATTCATCACGATCATCGTCCGCCCTGTCGCGCAGCAGTAGGTCTTCCAAGTATCGTGGACGAAGGACCATGTCATCTGTGGTATCATCACTAGACTCGTTAGCTTCACCCGTTGACTTTGTACGAAGACAAAGTAACATGCTGACGGCAGGACGAGTACCATCGGATTCATCACTATCATCCATGGATTCACTTGCCTCACCAACATATAAGGTTGCAATAAAGAAGAGTGATCATGTGGCAGAGGTCGAAATCACACCTGCTGATGAGAGCAAACGAGATTTTGTTAAGGTTAATGTCCCTGATATACCCGATGACGTACCAACCGATTTATCATCGCCACCTTCAAGCTCACGCCGACAATCATCACTTCATCAAGAACAAATTGATCGCTCGAGATCGACAAATGAAGAACCTGCACTTGAAGATGACATTCAACAACTAGAAACGATCAACAATGTCCCTGACATATCCGATGGCATACCACACTCCAGACCACAAGGAGAGAAGCCCACTTCAAGGCATTCATTGGCTGAAGATAGTCTTAAGCTTGAAGAACTTCTCAACAATATTGATGGAGACATTAATGAAGCCAGTGGTGATACTGCTGATGCATTCAAAGTGTCAGGCCTCGGTAATGATGTGGCTCTACATCTCGATCATTCACAAAAAGGGATGAATGATTCGTCATTCTTCAGTACAGATGGAATCGATGCCATTGATCCCAGTGCAACAACTGTAGAGGGTCGTGATGACTTCGATTTTGCTTTGAATTCATATACGGATGCAATAAAGAATGGCCACTTTGACTTTCATGACAATAAAGCTACATTAGAACATTCATCTTTAGAAGGCAGTGATACAATTCTTGCGGCAAGGGCATATCTGGGTCTAGGATATGCAAGGCAGTGTAGGGGAGAATTAGAAAGCTCCTTGACTTCTTATACAACATCATTAACACTGTGGGAAGAGGAATTAGGACCTAATGATCCACTGATTGCCTCTATTCAGTTCACAATCGGGACAGTCCTGATTGAAATGCAAAGAAAGTTAGAAGCCTCTGATCATTTTACAAAAGCTCTACATCTCTTCAAGCATAACAATTCTCTAGAAGGCACAGAAGACGGTTACAGATCAAGTATCTTAAGTACCGAAGGCATGCTGTTCAGTGTGCTCGGAGAGGGAATCCGTGCTATAGACTGCTTCCGGCAAGCTGTATTGGTATATCAAAATGCTCAACATTCCATGAATCTCTTGTTTGCAACCATCATGTTTGAATTGGGAAGTCTCTTATCAATCCTGGGCAAGTATGACGACTCCTCGAACTGCTTCCACTTTGCACTTGAAATAAGGAAAGCACTCTTGGGTGACTCGTTTGTTGTTGCTCGTACCCATTACAGTCTTGGCGTCACACTGGCATGTCAAGGTTTGGAAAGTGGTGTGGATACTACATCTGCGTCTCACCTCGAGGAAGCTCTACGAATCTGCGAGGAAGGGTTCATCAAGACTGATAACTTACAGTCTGCAATTATTATTCATGCACTTGGAGTTCTGAATGAAAGGAGAGGTGATTTCCTCTCTGCATCTCTTTGGTTTTCAAAGGAACACTCGATGAGAAAGATGTTGTTTGGTGAAGGTAAGTGATGAATTAGCTGACTCTGTATGATCTTTTGAACTATTCTAATACATGACACTATACTAATATGTCAATCTAACCTCCTCATACTAGAACACGAGTCTGTGGCATCGGTCAGTGCTGATCTTGGTACCTGCTATTACAACTCAGGCAAATATAACGAGGCTATTGCAACCTTTGAAGATGACCTGAGAATTATACTGCTTGATGATAATGACAGGAGTGCAGAGGTAGCTGAATCCTTGTACAAAATTGCAAGTTGTCATGACAGCTTGTGCAACTATGACGAAGGTAAGCTACCAAACAACTCTATATCGACTATCTTCAGCCTGTTCCCTTAACACTAACCCATCTCATTATTGAACAATCTTGCTGCCAGCCCTCGATAAGTTTCAAGAAGTTAAGAAGATAAGAGAATCTATCTTTGGCGTGGAAAGTTGTCCTGTTGTACAAACCATGTTACGCATTGGCAATATATTGCTTTGTACAGGGGAAGCAGGGAAGGCACTAGACTGTTTTAGTGAAATATTGGGTATAGGCTACTCAAGTGACACTGTTACTGCCATTGAGGTTGCTAACGCGCTGTATGGACGAGGATGTGCTCAATTCTGTCTATTCTACTTGGCAGATGCCATGAAATCATTTAACGAGTCGCTGAATTGGAAGCTAGCTGCTCTGGGGGAAGACGATCCAGGCCTAGCTTGTATCTTCTACCAAATGGCTCATGTTTACCTTGAACAATCAGAGCATGAGGAAGCAATTACATGTTTCGAGGAGTATTCCAGGTTGCAAAAGTTGGAATCACAGAGAAATCTACACGATAATGCCGAGATTTGTTATGCGGAAGGTATAGTTGCCAAGTTACAAGAAAGACAAGATGATGCACTTTCCTTTTATAACCAGGCTCTTGCCATGTTCGATACATTGTTTGGTGGTGAACATGAAAAGGTTGCAAGTATTCATGTAAGTCTAGTTTTGTGGTTCTACTTTCAATGCATCTCCTTGCCATCAAACCATCTCATCATGTTCTGCTCTGTCTCTTCTCAGTTTGACATTGGATGTATTCATTCAGCAATGAACGATCACGAAGATGCTTTAGGTCACTTTCAAATATGTCTTTTACAGAGACGAAGATTGCTTGGATGTCATGTTGATGTGGCGAATGTTCTGTATGAGATGGCATCCATCTATGCTCAACAAGATCGAGCCCAACTTGCTGTAAAGTGCATGGCAGAGTCAGATCGTATCTACAATACAACGCTGAAGAATAATGAGAAGTTAACTTCTATCCTATTACTCAGTGGCAAGCTTTGGAAATCATTAGCCTTTTATGAGCCGGCACAAACAAACTTTGAGCAAGCACTAGAACAGGCAATTACTGTCTATGGACAAGAACATGAGTTGGTTGCACGCATATTACTGAGCCTTGGGGAGTTGCTACAAGAGATGAATGAGATGACGCAGGCTTTGTTCTGCTTTGACGAATCTATCCAGGTGCGGTCCAAACTTGATGGACAAGACAGTCCAAGTGTCGGTCAGGTAGAATATAGTAAAGGAGTTGCTCTTTTGTTTCATGGGAAGTTTGAGGAGGCATCAACTTGCCTTAATCGAGCTCTAAGGATACGACAAGAAACATTTAGTGATGTTGATGCCGATACTGGTGATATACTAAACACTCTGGGCTTTATGCAGTTGCGGATGGGTAATGTCTTTGGGGATGAGGTGATGGACCCGTTTATGAAGGCTCTTGAGATTAGGCGAGCAGTTGGAAACAAGTCCAAGGTAGTTTCAACACTTCAGAACATTGCTAGTGTATACAAGAAGAGGAAAGACTATGATGCTTGCTTGGATACACATGCTGAAATCGTGGCAGTTCGACAGAAAGATTATGGGTTTGACGACCTTCGAGTATCAGACTCATTCATCAGTCTTGGTAATATCCAAACGATTGCTGGAAAACTAGCCGATGCCAATGCATCTTATGAGGAAGCTCTACGTATTAGAACACTTGTCAATGGATATAATCATACTTCAGTGGCACAGGTCTTGTTCAAGATAGGTTCAATACACTCAAGGTTAAACAGCTATGATGATGCCAAGCAGCTCTTTGAAGAGTACATGAGGATTCGCTCCGACGAAGAAGATGATCCAGATGAAGAGATGGCGCAAGCCCTAACCTTAATGGGTGATTTGCAAAAAGAGACGAATGAGAAATCTAAAGCTCAAATCAACTGGCAGTCAGCAATGGAAATCTATGAACAGCTGGACTACCCAGATGATCATCCAAAAGTGTTAAAGCTAAAGATGAGACAGGGCACAGTGGAGTCGCTAAGGAGGACCTTCTTCAAGAAGACCAACTCAACTGCAAATATCAAGGAGGTTAATTTCTAATAGATACACAGTTTGCATATATAATGGTCCACTTATTCAACTACAGTTTCCATCTTTAAAAGTTAAGGATTCCGCTACTCTTGACTGAAGGAGTTCTATGCATAATTGCTTATAAGGTAGATGGTCTTGAGTTGCAAAAGGCTGCATAAGAGCGATGAGAAGCCAAGTGTCAGAATTGAGTAGGGGCTGCTATCTCATGGATCTTTGCTAAGCTCTCATAAACAAAGCCGGGCAACAGTTAAACATTATATTCATTTTGTATCATGCTTCGGCTTCGCATCCTTCTTTTTGCCATCCTCTTGGTGGCTAGCAATGGAAGCCATAGTTGGAGCGGAGCTGATTTGGGCCCCTGGGGCATCGGATCAATTGTCGAAAAGGAAGTAAAGACAAAGAGGAGTAGAAAATCAAAGGACAACAACATGGAGGAAGTCAAGATGAGCAAGAGAAGTTTTGATGAGGAACTTGAGGATGAGCTCGATCAGGCCGAGGAAGCAATCTTTCATGCGGTAGAGACTGTCGAAAACAAAGTAATCCATGCTGTAGATGATGAGGTCGAGGTATTCTTTCCCCATCATAAGAAGACCGAAGAGTAAGGGACCATGTGTTAAGGACACAAACAAGATATCGGTTTGTTTTGCCTAGGTATATGTTCATGTGTTTGTCAGGATCAAACCAGCTGCTATATTGAGCAACAGCACAGCGTAGACTGTACAATATAATAATAGAATAGAGTTTCTTTAACATACTCATACATTCTCTTTTTAAGATACATAACATGATGTCGAACTAGTGCGCTACCATACATGACACATACTCATAAGCCTCTTGATTCAATATAGGGACGACACAGTTATCTCTCCATCTCATCCCCCTCAATAATTTAACCACCCTTCTATACATACACAACAATCTATATTCTATACCCCCTCATCATCAACCTTATTTCTTTGTCGATGCACTAACATCCATTGTAAAATCATAGCTAATTGTGGGTATCATAGAGCTAACGAATTTCAAAAAGATGAACAAATACATCTCCACACTCGGACTATTACTACTATCATTTTCTCCATCTTTAGTTAAATTCCTAACAATCGTTTTCATAACAGCACCATGTTGACAAGGATGGATACTAGCATGTGGACCAGTAACATGTGGATGATTCTCAACAGTTACAGTACGATGTGCATAATCACTAATAACATCTTGCATCATTTCATTACCAGTTAATGGTTTGTTCGTACCATCATCTGTGTATCCCATTAACCATACTCTTGGGGTTTGATAATACTTGTCGTATGTTATTGATACATCGTAGGATCGTACTTTTAGTACATTGTTGTTTGATGTGTTGTTGTTTGATGGAGTAGTTGTAACGGCAGCTGCCTCATCTTCTAAGATGTTATCATCTTCAAAGTCTGCCATGTCTGCATATTCATCATCTTCCTCTTCTTCTTTAGCAGCTGTTGTTGTATCAACCTTTGCACTTTCATCAACTCTCTTATCATCAGATAGAGATAACTTTGCAACCTCCTTCTCAACTTCACTTGCTTGTACCATAGTTTCACCATCATCATCTAATATATCAAATTCATCCATCAATGCCTTCTCAGCTCTCAACTTCTGTTCCTCCTCTGTCAATATTTGTGAAACTAACCAATCATCATCATCATTACCATCACACCCACCCGGCATGTTATTCTCAACAGCCACAACATTTTCTAAGGAACTAACTCGCGCTGAACATGGTACATTTCGTGTTATTAAATATTGTTTATCTTTTGGTAAGTGCTTTTTACGTTTGGATGGGTCACCTGCCTCCCAACTCCATGTTGGACATTTAAATACTAATTCATCACCTGCCGCGATGAATTCTTCTGGTGTTAGTACTCCTTTGGTAAGGAAGGCTGATGATTTTAATGTTGGTGTTACATATTCTCGTGCTGTTCGGAGTGATGATAGTAGTGATGGCATTATTATTGATTTGATTTTTAAGAAGTAGTATATAATGAAAGGTATTAACCACGTCTATTAATTATAATTCTGTCTATCAGTAGGTAAGTACGATATCGTAAATAATCAACAGTACAATTCAATATC
>Ga0214478_100963_pt1 | contig 15636 bp, 12 predicted proteins | sample M1_20Mar14CPVII9_2_FD_178001 | JGI IMG/M metagenome (GOLD analysis project Ga0214478, IMG submission 178001) | Marine eukaryotic communities from Monterey Bay, California, United States - M1_20Mar14CPVII9sort6BwellD7 | ecosystem: Environmental > Aquatic > Marine > Unclassified | place: USA...
AGCCTAGTGTAAAACCCCTATAATCAAATTCACCATCATCTCTATATGTGCTTCGACTCATAAAAAGTTTGTTTATCTCTCTCTCATACCCATTCGATTTAATTTTTATCATACGATATTATCATCAACAATCTCGATTACTCCTGGTATTTGGCCGATGACATATCCATTAGCTATAGCAAACTTTGGTGGTGACTTGTTCTTGTAGCTCTTCTTGATACTTTCGTGACACGATTGACATGCCTTGTATGTGTCGATACCATTCTCGATAGTATGGCATGATCGACGGGAAAGAAGCAAACCTTCCATACCATCGACTGTATACTGTTTGACTAACTCGGATTCTGGAAGAAGTTCACTATACCCGCCATTGCTAGCTTTAGTATAGAAGTCATTATAGCTCTGAAGTCCAATTCTATGGTCGTTCTTCAATAACTCGTCTTTTGTCAAATAGCAAATCTTTTCTGTGCCGATGATATGACAATCACATACAATGCATATGTTGGCTCGGAAGACGCCTTTCTTACCTGGACAAGCCATTCGATTTGCAAGCTGTGTTGCCTCTAATATCCTCTCTTCTTTACTCCTTGGCTGATCATTACTACTTTCAACTTCTCTTTCTTTATTGTATCTAATACTACGATCAAATTTGCCCATCTTTTGTCTAACTATCTCATGCAATCGTGTGTACTTCTCGATGTCTTGGAGAATGATCGACGGAACACCACTTGCCAATAAAACCGATCTCATTAATGTCTTTGGAACTCTACTTGCTTTATACCTCGAGTTATGATGAAGATCATATGCTGCTCGATCAGTTTCTTCATCGTATGCACAGCTAGTGCACGTAATTAATTCGTCTGGATCGCTCAAGTTCTTCAAATGCTTGATCTTATCGATATCATCTTTGTTTCGTGCCACAATCAACACCCCACACATATCACATGGTACGCTATACTCCATATCCGTATCATCTTGCCCGACATTAACTTGTGATGATACTGAAGATACTTTCTTATCCGAGTCTTCCATCTCAATATCTGGGAGTATCTCTTTCTCTTCTACCTCCATAGGTGATGCTCTGGGCCCAATCTCTTCTAATTCAAGTGGTGATGATACCAATGATGTCCCTACTACTGCTGCCGTGGTCACTAAAGCTGGTTGGACAAAGCCTATGTCATCCGCAGACGAATTTGTGGCGGCATCAACGACTGGGAGATTCATGATGAACACAACAAAGAGTAGAAGCATCTTCATTTGGCGTTGTGAAGGCCTCTTAACAGTTATGTTGGCGTGTGATATATGGCACATGTGTAGTATGATGCTTGTAGTTGCAGCAAACAGTACATATGTGATACCATATGAAATGCATATGATACATTGCAATATGCAAAAAAGTATGAGACGATTGAAGCAAAGAGCTTGTAACCATAGTTGAGGACGATATACTTGTATGCATTGTGGATTATGATGTATCGTTTGGTTGTGCCTGTGCCAATCAGTAGCAGTAGTAGTTGTTGTATCATCTTTGCAATGACAATGTCGACGTTGTTGATGATATCGATGTTGTTGATGATATCGATGACGGTGGCGTCGGGAATTGCAATAGCCCATTGATAAACTATCCTTGCAATGTGTGTATAGAGAAAGAGAAATAAAAAGCTGTATGAGTAGAACATAGAGTAACGACAACGACGATAGATTGTGCAAGAGCCAAGAGGACGATACACTAATGGCCGTCAAAGTCAATAAACAAAATAGTACACTTTCACTTATCTTTTTTGTTCTCCTTTTTTGTGATGATAATATCGTATGATAAAAATTAAATCGAATGGGTATGAGAGAGAGATAAACAAACTTTTTATGAGTCGAAGCACATATAGAGATGATGGTGAATTTGATTATAGGGGTTTTACACTAGGCTGTGAAAAAGTCCTACTTCTCAAGAGAAAGGTTGCGTCCGAGTCCGAGGTATCTTATTGTTCTCGGTATCTTATTGTTCTCTTACCTCTCCTTACTTAGTCCTCGTGACAATATGACCTAAGTTGCCGCAGTATATGTAAGATGATGTTAGTATATAGAGACTACTGTAAACTTTTTATGAGCAAACTTTGAGCTCAACTGGGTGTCGGGTGTCAAATCACTCCAATGGTATGATTTGACACCCCAAAAAAGATAGAATTAGGGAAAGAATGAGTGTCTGAGGTATCTTTACGTACCTCATGAGCTTGGTGACAGTGGTACAGCGAACAAATACATTATCTCTCTCACCTCTTGTCTCGTAGGTATGTCTTGGTGAAGATTATATAACCAGATCCCCTTTCATGAGAGGATGTCAAGATTGTAGACCAGTCGGCTCTACATAGAATTTATGAGACAACAAAAATGAAGGCGGTATCCACTTGGGAGGATAGCACTAAACGGTGCTTTCTCCCCATTCGCAGAAGATAGAATGTATCTTGCCCTTCTGTAATGCCCACGTACATAATCTAAGTACCAATGCTGTCGTGTAAATGGGATACCTTTCTTTTTCAATGCATGCTGGCCCCGTTACGGTATCCATGCACGCATCTTTTCTGGAATTTACCCCTACAGCTCTAGCTTAAGAAGCTCGTAAATTCTACATCTTCTCTTTTGCCGTTGTTTTCTGCGGAAGCTGGCCGACGACAGACTAATAGACCCTGATTGCCGTAATAGATTGCAATACCTCTAATAGTTGGTTGTCTCAGGTGTAAATATATCTACATTTGGCAGTCGAGTTGCGGAGAGAGACATTGAAAAAGAGAAGGTATAAAAATTAAGAATATACATAATATATTTACATATTCATATAAGATGAACAACACCACACCAATTCGTCGATCAGTCAATGGTCCACAAGACGAGATGAACATATCATCATCGTCAGCAGCATCATCGGTGGGTGTACGTCGGTCTTCCCTTGGTCGATCGAATAGTAGAACAATACAACCACCAGATAATTTACGATCAAGTTTACATCATGGATTTGGTATGTCACTTATCAATGTAAATTCTCATCCAACCAATAATCATGCAACAAAGTTTATAACACCAGATATACCAGAATCACAACGTGGATTATTCACATCCGGTATAAACTATATAGGTAATCAACAAAATAAACAACAAAAGTTAGAAGAAGAAAAGTTTAGAGCACAAGTGAGAGAATTTGCAATGAGGGTCATATTCAACTTTCCATTACTATTGGCTATTATATCATATGTTGGTGTTACAGCTATCGTTGTACATGTTGCGGCTGTTAGGGATAGTGAATTTATTGAATGGTTGAAGGATTCACATTCAGGCATGGCCTTCTTCTCTGCCTTTGTTGGATTTATATTAGTCTTTCGGACACAGATTTGTTACAATCGATGGTGGGAGGGACGGTGTTTGTGGGGTACATTGATCTTTGCAGCTATTAACCTTGCTCAACAGGGACAAGGATCGTTTACCGAGAAAGAGAACTTTCGAAGATTATGTTGCTTATGTGTCTGTTTTGCATTTGCCTGTAAGAATCAATTATATGGAGAGAGTATCGAATCAGATGGTGATTATCTACTTAGCAGAGGATTGATCAGTACATCAGAATATCAAAATGTATTGCAACGACAGGGGTGGCAACCATACTACTTTCTAGGAGCATTACGAGAGATTATTGATATAGATTTACGAACTAGTGGACAACGGGCAAAAAACAATACAAATGTATATTCATTCAAGGGCTCTACGACAGACGCTCAACTATTAATGATGGACATGGCACTTTCTCAAATGGCTAATAACATTGGAGATTTGATAAGGGTCAAAGCAACAGGATTGCCCTTGGGCTATGATTCAATCTTCTACTTTATATTTCTTGGTAAGTGAATGTTTTGCTCTGTTCAAGATTCAGATAGATATACGGTATCCTTACCACTTCTTTCTCTTCGCTACTTTCTAGTCTACTTTATTGTAACAACCTTGAGTTGGGCACCACTGTTGCAATGGTACACACCCATCTTGATGGGTTTATTGCATTTGGTTGTTAGATGCATTACTGAATTGGGCACATGCTTGTAAGTATTCTGAAAGAAGTGTTAAGATGTGTACTTTTCTATTTCTTTGTTCCAGATTGTCTAATATCCTGTATCTGTCTATACTTGAATATGCAGGGAGGACCCGTTTGGAAATGATATCACAGACTTGCCGCTCGATAATTTCTGTCAAGCCATTGAGATGCAGATTGCCGCAGTCTTTGCCGATACATTCCCCCCTCAACCTACTTATGTGGGAGCTTGGCCAACTCATAAGGTACCGGTTGTTAAGAAAACTGTATCAAACGACTATACAATGAACAAGGATTATACATTAAACTCAACAACACCAATACCGTCATCGGCAGCCACGCGGCACTTTAATAACTCATCATCAGCAGCCAGTATACCACAAAGAAGTGTCATGAATATATCATCAGGAGCAACAGAGCCAAGAAGTGTCATGAATATAACAACAGCAACAGAGCCAATAACTACATCGGATGATAATAGTCCAATTGAAGAGTGTTTTGAGGATATATCATCAAGTCAATTAGCAACAATACTATCGGGAGACTGCTTATCGGGCTCAATTGATAGTGGCGAGGAGCAGGTATGATAGGATACCCTTAGTTATCATTTGTACAAAAGAGAAATTAATCGTGTAGTAATAAGCATAATGTACAGTTAGGATGTTACTATTCATCTACTTTCACTACATGCGAGTCTAGTGTGAGGTCAGAGGTCTTCTATCTTCGACTCCTTGCTACATAAGTTAGGGTATCCTTGGTATCTTTCGACGTTGGTAATTTCATAATATTCATAACTCTCTGCAACGAAAGCTTCAGTTTGAATCACTGCAAAGGTGCACCATATCATACCTAGGTACATAATCAATCATACTTATTAGTAGCGGCGGCCTGGACTCAAAGAGTATTGCAATAAGGAGATAGATTAATACATTGATACGATCACTAGCAATAGTGGCCAGGCATTGCAATAAGTCAATTAAAAAAACACATAACTTGGTGCACCTTAACACAAATTGTAAGCTGACTAGGGCTGGAGTAACATATAAGTATAAATACACATTGCAATATAAACAGCACAACAACATGTTATCAAATCTAACCACGCCAACTAAAAATAACAGAGACAATAACAGAGATACTACATCCGATTATTGTGAAAACCTCGAGCGAATGATAGTCGAAACACCACCAATACATCAATCACCATCAACCGACATATCCACAATTGGTGGTGTCGAGTCTAACATGGGCGATAATGACACAGGATATGATACCTACACTGATGATGTCGATGATGAGGAACTAGCCTATGGTAATATTGACACCACGAATGATATTTCATATACTGATATGCATTTGGATAATACATTGCCATTAGAAAATAATACACCACGTGCTACGAATGATAATAATGGTCTACTTGCCTCTAATGCCGCGGCTGCTGATCCACCAGGTGAACACGGCATAGGATTAAACGGATCAGGTATATGGAGTCCAGATTTACAGTGGAGTCCACAACCTAAGATGTTGCATCCTAATTTATCACCGAGCGGATTGAGTCCGTTGCGTACTGCTGATAATGATGTTGAGTTGGCTGCGGTGGCAGCACATAATCAGCAGCGTAGTCGATCATCATCACCAACTAATTCGGGAGCACATAATGGAGTTAAGGATGCTGCCTATCGCCATGAAATTATGCACAACAACAACAATACTCAACAACAACAGCATCAATATGCAACCATGCCAGAACATACCCTATCAGTACCAGAATCTAATGATGTCTTAAACGACACATTAAACTCTCAATCAACCTCCGGTGGGGGATTATTTCGACCACAATCACGATTAGTCAAAGTTTTATGCATCGGATCCATCTTCTTAGTCGTTGCAGCGTTAGGATTAGCAGCTACTGGATTGACCATGATGTATACTGCTGATAAGAATCAGGAGGAGGAGCAGGTGTATGGAAATGAGGCTGTTATTGATGGAGTAACAGAATTACCCCGAGTTGATACTAATGGTCCATCACAAGAACAGTGGGATATATTGGATAATAGTCAATTTGATTTTAATATTGGTGAGAATGGTTGGGATGGTGACGAAGATGATGATGTTGGGATTGACCAGGCTGAGTTTGTAATTGATGAAGAAGATGGTCCCAAGGCAAAGGTGACTGAGGAACCGTCTAGTCCTCCTAGTGTGGATTCAATTGAGGAGGAGGAGAGTGATGAAACGGAACCACCCCAACTTGATATTGGACAAGGATGGGCTACAGAACCTCCCGTCGAGGAACCCGAAGACGAGCCTGATACATGGGAATGTCGTCGTAATGGACAATGTGCCGAGGATGGATCGGAGCTATGTCTATTGGATACAGGTGACTGTACTGGCAAGGCTGGAAGTGGAGTATGTGTTGGATTATTTCAATATGAAGATTGTACGGATGATATCACTCCAGTTTGGTAAGTTTTTTGTGTTCTCTTTGTTTGTCTATATATACACTTAGCTCACACCATTTCTTCACACTTTAAACCCACAGTGGATGTGATGGTGTAGATTACTCCAACGAATGTAATGCACATGCCGCGGGAGTATCAGTCTCTCACACAGGACTCTGTTCTTCTGTTGAGAAGATTGATCCTTTACCGACAACTTCACCTTCATCTCCAGGTGACAAGTGTCGTTTTGATGAACAATGTGAAGTATCTGAGTTTTGTCTCTTCGAGATTGATAACTGTCTTGGTAAACGAGGATTCGGTGAATGTGTTCCTAGTGCTAACTTTGAGATGTGTAATGATTTATATGATCCTGTCTGGTAAGTAGAAGTTCAGTTGCCAAATGATGTGCTTGACCCATCGTCTTGATGAGAACTAACCACACACACTCTCTCAACTACTGCCTCACTATTCACAGTGGATGCGATGGAGAAGATTATACCAACTCATGCAAGGCTAACTCTGCTGGTGTTAGCGTTGCAAGCATGGGATCATGTTCCGTCGCTGCCGACGTTACTGAATCAACTACCGAGGCCTCTGAACCGAACGTTCTTGTCCCAGGCACCCTCCTCTTACATTCCCTGCCACCCATTGCTGATACGTTTCTCGAGTTTAACGAGACAGAAGTATTTGGTATGAGGGGACGTCTCAAGGTTGATGCTGATATTGAACGCATCTCACTACTCAAGTTTGACTTGTCAAGTTTGGCAAATGTCACGCGAACCTCCGAGATCGTTGGTATGTCACTTAAGCTTTTCTCCTTAACTGACAGTCCATACGGAGGCAAGATTGATTTAATCGATGACGTCTGTAATGATTGGACGGAGAATTATATCTCTTGGAATAATGCACCAGAATGTTTCTTCCAGAATTATACCGTCCCATCGGGAGAGTTTGAGAATAACATCCTCGCGTATGAATGGAATGAGGCCGTGTTGTTTCCCGATTTTGACTTTGATACAGTCTTGCCAGATTTGATCACTCTTCGTGTTACGTCAACTTATGCCAATGGAGTAACATACGCCTCGAGGGAGAATGCAACCGCTGTGCCTCAATTGGTTGTGTATTATACTTTACCTGTTCCTACGGCTTCTCCAACTTCGGCTGCCCCAACCGTATTTGTGAGCAAGGCGCCAACCAAGTCCCCATCGCCAAGTATTGAATTGCCACCAACTGAAATCCCTACTAAGATCCCGTCATGGAGCCCCACTGAGTGGCCAACGTATTATCCAACATCGACTCCGACTAGGAATGCCACAAGCCCGTCTTCGGCACCCACAGAAACACCCAAAACTGTCATCATTCCTGCTTCTCGGGATGCCATGGTTCGAGCAGGCGAGTTCTCTGATAACAGATACGGTAAAGATCCATTCATTGCCATGCAGGGCCAACGCCGAAAGGCGATCATTGAATTCGATTTGAGTAGTGAAATCAAGCCAAGCTTTGAGTATCAGTACTACCTGCAATTCTTTGTGACGTATGTCGCCTCTAATAATGCTCGAGCTGTCACCGCAAGCTACATTACCCAGCAAGATTATACTTGGGATGAAGAGACTATTAGTTGGAACAGCATGGGAGAGCCTACCGAGGAAGAAATTGGTTGGTTTAGCATCTTCAAGAATGATGAGAATAAGATGGTCGAGATCCCTATCGGTAACTTGTTCAATAGCACTGTCAGTGGAAATAGATTCATCTTAACTCTGACAAATAGTGCTATCGACACTGGAGGGGACAAGTTTGATTTCAGAAGTACCGAGTTCTCGGAGAGGTTTGATAGTCTGTCGGATTCCCCTCCAACATTAAAGGCTGTCCCTCAGTTGGAAGAAGAGGAAGAAGAAGAGGTGGTGGAGGAGGAAGAAGTCTTCACCGTTCCCCAGGTTGAAGAAGAGGAGGTTTTGTAAGAGTTAGTATAAAAAAGGGGTACATGTTGTTGATTTAGGTACTGCCGTCTCATCCACAGAGATTGGATCTGGCTAGTTGGAGAAGAAGGCGGCATGTTTGTTTGTTTTGGACAAATAAATCCAGCTTAAGATTTAGTTTGTCATAAATGTAGATATTATTCTTTGTTAGTTATACACTTACAGCTATATTTCCCTATCAAGTCGAATTCAACCTCATACATCTCTTTTTCTTTTCAATTTATCGGCCTTTGCATTGTCCAGTAATGGTGCGACGCAGTTCTTCATCACCTCAAAAACGTTTTTCAGTGATATCGTCGCAACTTCTTTCTCTGTCGGAACTTGCGTAGGTATGGTACGCTCCTCATTTACTATGACATCTACTACGACAGGCTGTACAAACGACAATATCTTTGGCATCAAGCTTAATGGAACTTCGTTCAAGTAATGAATATTGAGATGTCCTTGCTGCTTTGCCCCAAGTGCGTACCGAAGTTTACTTTCCTTTGAAGATTCACGAGAATCTTCCCTGGTCAAGCCTTGCGTCCAACCTGGGCGTGATAAAGTTCTCAGATTAGATCCAAGTGCAATATGCTGAAATGGACTTCTATCCCAAGTCCAAGGCTGATGGAAATTCTTACCCTGGTTCTTTATAATACAAGTATGATTTGATTCGGCAATAGAGTTTAAACTTGTATCATCATACATGGCCTTCCATAATGCATTAATACCTTCTTCCCATATCCAATCTCCATCTTTTGGTATGATGAGTTGTTTCAGGTTCGTGTTAGTGGTCAAAGCCTCTGCCAAGTCTATATAAACAAGTGCCTCATTGATCATTGATTCTCGGCTCCCCACTGTACTATCTCCTATGTGCCTTTCACGATCACTATTGTCACTCATACGGGTACGGTCTAAGGTGATTTCCTGGAGCAATGGATTGGTGGCTAGAATTGCCGGAAGACGATGAATTTCCTTTATTCCAACTTCATACCCATGACTGCAAGGATCTCCTTTTAGGATAACTTTCCTAATATCTTTGATGCCTTCCATGATTGTGGAGAATTGTTGAGTGGAATCTTGACCGTATATACTCCAAGTGCAATTGTCTAATGAAATTAACTCAAGACTGGGATGATTCTTCACAACATTTACAAATCTATTTGTTGGTTCTTGGTGAGATAATATTGCCCTAGTAAGCTTCAACTTTTCCAATGTTGTGTTGACTTGTAAAATATCTGTAACAGCAACTAATCCACTTAAATGAGTAATATCAATATCAAGACAGATCAATTGCTTTGTCTCAATATTGCAACTCTGAAACTTTGTAAGCACCCCTTCCTTCAATTGAAAGTTGTTCAGTTTGATTGACAGGGCACGATCTTCTGGGAAATTTGTCAGTGCATTGACAAATGGTTGTAATGAGGGACATGATATAACATCACGCCACTTCAGCTCACGGGCTGTGCCTTGTACACTACCAAAAGATCCAACCTCAATTTGAGTATGTGCAGCATCTTCGTTTGGGGACATCAAAGTCGCTGTTGCTGCCTTCAATTTCTCTTGCAACGTCTCCATTCCTTCACAATAACCCCACATTTCACTATATCTGTCCCAATTTCGACAATCGCCCCACCTTGCAATATGATCTTGTGCTACCTCAGAGCCATAGTAATAAGCTCCTTTGTAGTAGTAACGGCTACTATCCGTATCATACCCGTCACTTTCCTCTTCATAAAACATATCTTGTGTAAGTTTAATATCGATTAACCCAAAAACTACTGTCCAATGAATGAAGATCATTTGCAATTTGCAATACTCCTCAATATAATTGGGAGTCTTTGATTAAGCTGGAAGAGGATAATGTATGGAGGTTTACCACCGATATGAGGGGTATTGCAATGATAGGCGAGAGAATGGTCTATCGAGCTCAGATTTACATAGGCTATGTTCATGTTTGTGTTCTAGCAACTTCTTCTGAGTTTCGTTTCTAAAAAATGTATGAATAATTACAAGATGAAGGCAATACATTATTATGAGACTAACAAAGCAAAAATTATGGTTAGTAGTACAAATCGATACAACAATAGTATGAGCAACGGTATATGTACGAGAAAGGTCAAGCTTCCTTTAGTAGTTGTATTACTATTACCTATTATTATCATTCTTCAAATCATTCATCACAGTCTATGGTTGCAGAGTGGTTGTTATAATGATGAATATGAAAAACATTATAGATTGGATAAGCTACATAACCATCGAGAAGAGGAAACAACAAATAGAAGAGAATCATCACTTGAAGCATGTCCATCAGAAGTGGACACTACTCCAACAAGAGAAGGACTTGTATGTTTTACAAAGTGCACCCCCCTGACGTCAAACAAACTAAATCTACAGGAAACGATTAACATATCAATGCCGGTCATACCATCCTTTGGTATAGGTCAGTTTTTCAAATATAAAGTGCACTTCCCCGAAGAGGATGTATGGCTCAACCTCACAACCAAATTATCAAATGATATTGATATTGCAGTAGATAAAGCAAGGAATGATAATCAATCTTTTATTAATGATGAAGGATTTCTACAGCCGAGATCCATTACAGAAAGATTAATGAGACGAATAGTTGCCAAACTATTAAAGGCAGGTGTATTGGATCCAACCAGAAGCATTGTTAATACGGGCTCTTGGATTGGAGATAATGCTTTGCCCTGGGCAACAATGTTGGTCCGACTATCACCCGATAATCATGGTCAAGTAATTGCCATTGATCCTTCCGAAAGCTTCGTGAAAGATATGATCGAGTTGGCTAACTACAATAGAATAGGCAACCTTTGTGTGCAAACGAGTGTACTAAGTTCCAAAGCATCACGAGTGATGGCAAGGGGCAAATCTACAGATCATGTGGGTGTATTGTCTGAACAGCAGTTTGATAATCTCAAGGCGATGAGGAAGAATAGATTGTTGCACCTTGGGAGTTGGTTGAATGCTATACCACTCGACTCGATAAGTAATCTTCCCAATATATCCCTTATTCATCTTGACGTTGAGGGCCATGAAGGCGAGGTTCTAGAGGGAGCAAGGTTTACCATTAACAACAATAGACCAATAATCATCACAGAAGGGTATGATGAATGGCCAAATCCAATCGATGATAATGATAAGAAAGTGTATGATATCCTCACTACTGAACTTGGTTATAAACATGCTAGTACAATTAATGAGCTTTGTGGGTTAAAGAGCAATGCTAGAAATCGCATTTGGTTTCCAGATGATGAAACATACGAAAAAGCAATGTCGGTAGTTGGAAAGGATCTTGGTCGTACTCAGATTGTTCCTTGGATGGCTAGAGACTTACCAGAAGTGTAATATAGTTATGTTTATGCTTTTATGATTTTCAATCTCTACATCATAAACTAATATTTACATTTGAATTAAAGCATTTATAAGTAACATTTGGTATGCCGTGCGTGATATCTTGCTCCCTATATCAAAACAGGTACCAATAATGTACCACGGAGAAAAAATCGAGGCATGTGACACATCTTGTGCGCTCGCCCAATCTATTACACCAGTACTAGTACTCATTCATCATCCGACCCTTCTTCCTCATCACTACTACTATCATCACTACTTGATGACGAATCACTTAAATTCATATTAGCAGCCTGTTTCTTCTTTTGGTATTCCTCTTCAGTTTGTCTTGTACTATGTCCAACGTGTTGTTGTTTGTTCTTTGCAGCAGCTGTATCTTTCTTCTTTTGACGTTCCATCATTTCCTGTTTGGCACTAACTGCCTTTGTCTCTTCTTCTCGTTTACGTTTACCAACTTTACCAACTAGTGTATCATTATCACTATCTATTTCCATATTAGCAGCATCTTCTTTCTTCTTTTTATTAATATCTTCTTCTTTCACCTGTATCCTACTCTGTTCTTCCTCTTCCTTCTCTCTTCTTCTACGATTTATCAATTCCTGTTTATTCTTCAACTCTTCTCGTGCCAACTTTAATTGCAACGCACCCAATGCCCCGCCTCGTAACTGATGCGGCAGTGGATTAGGCGTTGCAAATCCAACAACTGGTAAGTTTGGATTCCACATTGGTGGAGCCGATGTTCGTAATGAATATGCACGTGCTACTGATAATATTGTTGATACCTCGTCAGAATTACGTGGTGTGGGATATAGTGGTGCTTGGTTGATTTGTTGGGATGATGATAGTATAACTGATGATGTAGATTGATGGGTATTATTTGAGAGGAGTGGTATTGATTTTTCTATGGCTTCTGTTAGACCTTGTTCGGCTTCTACTAATGTACGGATAGGATCTAATAGTGATGACATGGTATTGGCGGGGTTGTTCAGCAGAGAATTGCAATGATATGTTTGATGTAGTGTGGAGATGGTGGTTTATAGGAAAGTACTTCAACAAGTTATTATTACTACTCTTATTTTCTTGTAAAGGATACCAGTGAATAATATCCTCTATTTCTCTTCCCCTATCAATATAAGCGCTAATTGAAATTGTTGAATACTACTATTCGAAAGAATATTAAAAACTGAGTACGATGATATGTGGTATAGTGCGGAGAATACTATTAGAGCTTTGTACATCAATTGTCTAAACAACTTCTGCCGTCGTCTGTACCACCACCAATTGAACTAATCTTCTAGCAGTGATACCCTAATCATGTAAGCAGCATATATACTGCGTATCATTCATCGTGCCCCTATTTATCGAATTCCCTCATATCGCGGCATGGTCAATGTCTCCTAATAAACCCGGATTTGTGCACAACTCACAACTCACAACTCGCTATAAAATTTTGAAGAGGCTGCTCAATGAATACGACGGCAACCTATCATCCTGTTATCTCCATTCGGGCTACATCATGACGATAAATACAATCTAGGGCATGGATTACTAACTATCTCTGCTGTCTGCAATAAACTACGTTGATCATTCTGATAAATATCAATATCGACAAATAACATTACTCAATACTCATACAAATTAGTACAAAAACATGTGGATAAGGATAGCTTTATCTATAGTTTCAACCATCGTATTATGTCTAATGGTATACATTAACATACATGCATGGAATAATAATGTTGCCGATGATATAAGTCATGGTAGTAATGGTCTCTTACGAATGTTAGAACAATCTGTTTCAGGCAGTGATAGCTCTTCCATTGCAATAAATACCAAACTTGGGATAGACAACAGCGATGGAAATTCAGATGATATAGCAAAGAGTGCAGCTAGAGTTACAATGTTGGAAAAGAATGTAGAGGATATGTTACAGAAAATTGAGAATGAACAACATTTGTTGGGTGATTTACTGTCAAAGAAGAAACAGAAACAGAAGAATGGCAAGCTGAAGGATAAAACTACACAGAAGAATAAGAAGAGTGAACCGGTTATACCAATTATAAAGGAAGAGAGACCAACGAAAGAGAATAAACAATCAACATCATCACAACAGCAACAAAAGTTAGATAAGAAGAAGACTGGCATGAACATACTACTCCTCTACGCAGATGATTGGACACATTCAACTCTCTCCGCATATCATAAAACACAACCATTAAATACAATACTCAAAACACCAATATTAGATGCATTAGCCGCAGATGGGATACGATTCACGCATAACTGTGTAACAACATCGGTATGTTGGATATCTCGCGCAACACTTTACACAGGACAGTACATGTCACGACATAATACAAAAGAACCATGTTGTTGGGGTGGTATGAAGAAGCCAAAACAGAAACTTAATTATACACCCGCCGATTGGACTGAACTAAGCTTTTATGAAATATTGGCTCGGAATGGTTATCATGTTGGACATGCTGGTAAATGGGGTGTCTATTTACCATTTGATAAGAATGTACATTTTAATGTTGAAGAAGATGGATGGCATTATCGCAAATTAGGCAAAAAGATGTGGCATATAACTGAAAAGAATGAAGCCGATGCATTACGATTTCTGGTCACACGTCCAAAGGATAAACCATTCTTTCTAAATGTTGCATTCTATGCCACACATGCTAAAGATGGTGATGTACGACAATACATGCCACAGAATTCAAGTATGAGTATGTATGTTGATGATGAGATACCTCTTCCTGCAACGGCCACACAAGAAGCTTGGGAGAAGATGCCACCCTTCTTTAATGAACGGAATGAAGGTAGGACACGATGGCATTGGAGATATGAGAATCATACCTTACATCAAACTATGATGAAGAATTATTATCGTATGGGTAAGTGATGTAATATTGGTTTTGTGGATATGATTTCTTGATTGCTTGGATATGTCTTTTCAACTCACATGTGTCTGTTTGGTCATGTTGCTTTCATCTCTCAACCTTTCAGCAACGGAAGTAGATACTGCTTGTGGAGCGATATTAGAGGAGTTGAGACGGCAGGGTGAACTAGATAACACGATGATAATCTTCACCACAGATAACGGTAACTTTCATGCAGAGCATGGGCTCGCTGATAAATGGTACCCACATCAAGAATCGATAAGAGTACCGCTCATAATACGAGATCCAAGGATGAAGAACGAGAAGAAGGGAACAACAAATGATGATTTCACCCTTAATATAGATTTGGCTCCAACGATATTGGCCGCAGCTGGGATACAAGCACCAGAAAAGTTCATGGGAAGAGACATGTCAACATTATATCTTAATCCTGAAACATCATCTAAATGGAGAAACGAGTTTTTCTATGAACATCCTATCATATCCCGAAAGGATTATATACCCTCTTCGGAGGCTCTCGTACGGAAAGACTATAAGTACATGTACTGGCCAGATTATAAGTATGAGCAACTATTTGATTTAGTCAACGATCCTGGAGAGTTGGACGACATATTCAAAAACAATGATACAAAGACAACGAGTATAAAAGAGGATATGAAACGACGATTTAAAGAGTTGAAGAATATTGTAAAGAGCGGAGAAATAGTAACTCTCTAGTTCTGGTTGATATAAACATACATAACTTTAGCTTAATCTCTTCTTGACATCGCTAAAACACCATCTAATATACACTCCTACATTCTTACACGAACACACGAACATATAACTTCACAAGACCCCACCGACACAGACTATCAAACAACCGCCTGATCCTCATCAACATACTCAAAGTCGGA
>Ga0214478_100966_pt1 | contig 15595 bp, 13 predicted proteins | sample M1_20Mar14CPVII9_2_FD_178001 | JGI IMG/M metagenome (GOLD analysis project Ga0214478, IMG submission 178001) | Marine eukaryotic communities from Monterey Bay, California, United States - M1_20Mar14CPVII9sort6BwellD7 | ecosystem: Environmental > Aquatic > Marine > Unclassified | place: USA...
TAGGGCTGTATCTGGTGAGGATCCTCACCCGAACCAACTAAGAGATATGTAGTACAAATTATTATTAAGGTGCAGATTTGTACCTTGGTACAAATAGATTTGTACTGTGGTACAAATGATTTGTACTAGTACATTTGTACATTTGTACTAGTACCGAAAGTATGGTACAAATCATTTGTACCTTTTCTGGCGTTGAGATTCAACCCATCGAAAGGTATCCTTATAATGTGCGCATTTTAGGGGGCTAGTCGAATCATATCCCCCAATCCACTTTACTCCTGCATTGAAAAATTTAGGATACCGATTTATCTCCCGAAAAGGACCACTACCATTTGATAAGAGCTTTCTCTGATCTAATCGGTGAGGATAATGGTTTAATACATAAACTAGATATTAGTTTACATCAATCTTATAGTGGCAGTCACAACTGCATCACAATAATCTTTAAGTAAGTAATGAATATTAATAAAAAGGATACCGACTAACATTATCTCATCATAAAAGTGGAACTGTAGAACCATTGGAAGGGAACCATTTGCCACGCGTCCTCCTAGCTATCGTTGTGATTATAAATGCGAAGGTACTATTAGGGCTACACAAACGTATAAGCGAGTGGTTGGGTTCCGCTACGTCAAAAAAGCGCTTGGGCCTCACCAGCGCGTGCCTACCGAGACACATAACCCCGATCCAATAGATGTTCTTACTGCGCTACGTACCTCTCTCTTGGGTTATGTAAGCCGTACCAATAAGCAATTTACGTAGCACTATGCAAGAAACGGAATTACAAATGGTTCCCGTATCTTGCGTATTAAAAACCGTTTGAGGGGTTTATTCCTAATGGTTCTCTATCCAATGGTTCTAATTCCTCCCAGATATCTCATCTCATTCATACATTGCACTCAAGTAAGCTTTGGATATCTCCTCTATACCGTACTGAACCTAATATCAGTTGGATTGGCGGTTTCTTCTCTTCTTTCATTACTAGTTATCTGTACTGAAGTTTGGTCATCGGCCGGCGTGGACCTAATTGAAAGTATAAAGAAGAAAGAGCAAACATCAAACTCTCATAAAAATTACCAATACATACTTAGAGGAGGCATTAAAGTGTAGGTATCAGTATCAATATACAACACACAACACACAACATACACCATGGCATCTCGTAAAACTGAAATGGTAAATCTACCATCTGGTGCATCATATCCAAAGTTTCTAGAACCACTAACTGCAAATGAAAAAGCACTACTTCAAGCATATGAAAATATCAAACACTATGAAAAGGAGGCAGCTCGTATCAAAGCAGAAGAGGCGAAACGTAGATTAGAAGAAGCAGATGAAAGATATAGAGCCAAGGTTCGTGAACGTGAAAAGGCAGAGGGTATTGGAGGTAGTAGTGATAATGATAATAATGAGGACGAGAAGGATACCACTAAATCAGCAGATAATAATCATGCAAAGAGCAAACAAATTGCAAATCCTACAGCAGAAGATGATGAATCTGAAGAAGACGATGAAGTTGATGAGAAAGCAATTGAACTTCGAAAGAAGCGTGACGAGGAGATATCCAAATTACGGAAAGATATTAATGCTGCAAAAGATGCAAAGAGTCAAAAAGATGCCGAGAAGGAGGAAGCGAAACAGAAAGAAGAGGCATTACGACGTCAATTGTTGGGTGAAGATAATACGAATAAGAAACGCTCACTGGATGATGATGAGAATGATTATGAAGAAGAGAAAGCATCTATACTCACTGGACCAGCCATCAAGAAGAAACGCATTGATACCTCAGAGTGGGATGAAAAACCAAGTTTAATTGCAAATATCTTGGCAGATACAACACCCGTACATGACTTTAGTAAGAAGCTTGGTATGAGTAAGGTATCGTTAGATGGATCCATCTTGTATCCTGATGATAATAATCAACAACCATGGTCACCACCTGATAAGCCAATGGACTTTATTGATGGAAGTTTGGAATTAGAATTACCAGATTTTGATACAACAGGTATGGGAAATAATACTATTGCCATCAAGTTCCATGCACCTGAAGAGAGTCAAAGGTTCAGTATCAATATTGCCGCACCGAATAATGATCATTACAATAACATATTGTTCCATTTCAATCCACGACACTTTCAAAGAGGTGGTCAACTTGTAATTAATGATCGAAATGAAACACGATGGGGCAACGATGTCGCAGTACCATTGAGTCAACTTCCATTAATGTTTGGTGTTCCGTCATGTACATTGATTATACAGATCAATGACGAGGGATTTGATGTGTTTGTTGAGGGCTTTCACTGTGCAAGACTTGAGCATAGAACACCACTACCAAAAGGCAAGGGGTCATTATTCTTACAACTCCCAAGCTCAGATGACTACGGCAATCCGGAGAACTGGCTAGTTTACCGTGTCTGGTGGGGAAGGAAACAAAGTATGGCAAATGATCTTACTGATGTTGCCGGAGTGAACATTCATGATTCTGTACATCCCAAGAAGTTATTCGTTAGCGGGTTATCGAAATGTATGTCTGATCCTGAAGTGGACCTTCGAAGAGCCGAACTTGAGCGTGCCTTTCGAAAGTATGGAGGCCCAAGTGGTGTGGTAGCCGTGAGTGTTCAGAAGAATAGTGCATTTGCATTCATTGAGGTAGCCAGTGAGCAACAGGCTGACCTTGCAATATTGGAGATGAAACAGAGTGGAAGATATCGCATCAACAAGGCAAGGAGAACAAAGCATGAAGCACTGCTGGACGAACGAGCCAAAGCAGCGGAGAAGGGAACAATGAAGGATACAGTAGATTGGGATTAATCTAGTCTTATATAAATAAATATCAGATGATTCTCCTTAATATTATGAGCACTAAACTATACATACTTGACAGTAACTAACCAGTGCTCATACAAAGTACTCATCTTTATCTCTCCCCTCTTCTTCCCCTATCTACATATGAACAACAAATATAAATCTTTTCAAATACAAACAACAACCACGGTCAGACTTAGTTCAAAGCAACAGGGGTAGCCTCAGCTGTGATTGCTTTCTCCTCAGCCTTCTTGTCATCAAACATACTCAAGGGAGCCAACAAACGGGGCACAACCTCAGTCATAACTGGCTTGATAACTAAGTCATCAGCCTTACCATGGGCACCCATTACGACGCCAATTACAGCCGAAATGGCAGGAGTGACAATATCATCGTCCAACTTCTTACAGGTGGGTACGACAAACTGCTGATCAATGGCAGGTAGATCCATGTGTACGGCAACATCAAGGACCTTGGCTGCAACAGTTTCAGTTAATCCAAGTACATTGGAAACGACTGGGACTGTAGTTCCCCATGCCCAAATGTCCTTAACACATCCGTATGTGTTCTGGGCTACATCAAAGTGTACAGCATCCTTATCAACGGGAGCGGGTTTGGTCACTGCCTTCTCGGTAGCAGGAGCAGGAGGTGCAGTAGTATTAGGCACGGTGGTAGCCGTGGGATATGTCTTAACGGTAGTCTTCTTAGGCATGATGATTTCTTGTTCTGGATTACTTGAGAATGAAATTTCAGATGGAGTTGGTTTACTTAATACTGTGGATAATAAATCGTTATACCCTTCTTCTATTGTCGTCTCGTCTTCACTAGAATCAACGTAGAATTGAGATGCAGGTGTTATACTAGCCTGTATCTGTTCGTTAGCGGTTGCAAAGCTTGTATTAGTTGCTAAAGAGGCCTGGGATGGATTACTCTTGCGGAGTGGAGAGTTGTTAATTATAGTATTAAAGATCTTGCGTGGTGAGGACGAATTGTTATAATTCGTCGAACTACTTGCTTCTTGGATTGTATTTTGAACTTGGAATGCTGACAAATCAGGGCTAGGATTATTATTATTCTTTGCTCTCTTTGATATCACTCTTTTCATTGCAATATAAGCAATGGTAATACTATGTTCGGCGGCCTCTCTATTACGGAGACGATGCGCTGGCAACTCCTAATAAGATTTTCATTGTCTTTTTTTTGATGAAGATCGACATCATCGGTATCCTTAGGTATCCTTGAATACCGTACGGTACTCAGGTATTATGTGGCTGGCCATGTCCAACATCTATGTAACAGCACAGAGTTCTTGACTTCAGGACTATGTAGTTTACACTGGTACATAGTGTAATGCGGAAGCACATATTCTCTTCAAGCTCATAAAAAAGAAAATGAGCACAAGATGTGCACAAGAATGCAATCAACTCAATCAATTGGATCAATGTTAATTTACACTTTTCTTCCAAGGTATCAGTCATACTCTTTATCTGTGGCCCCACTCTCTAGAAGCTTTGACACTCTGGGTCTTATGTTGCATTGGATGGGTTTATTTATTGGTATCCATTCATCAACGCCCAATCTGACTTTTGTTCTTTCTCTCCAAGCTGGCAACTATCATTTCAATCTCTTGCATTATCTGTTTCCAGCACACTCATTCAGATATTTTTCACTCTCATCATTCTCTCACCACAAATCAAAAGTATACGGAGATCTTACATTATATCTTCTTCAAAGTTGCCATAGATCTCTCATACACACACTTGCTTTTCCAATTCAAGCTCGTTCATGTACTCACAGTTGCAAAATAAGCCCCTCGGCCTGCTAAGGATTCTTTTGCCTCCTCCATCCGTGCATGGAAGGTTCGTACATCATCAATAAGAATCTTTCCATTCTTACCAGTACCCTTACCAAGGTTAGATAAATCTAAGTTAAGCTCTGCAGCAAGAAGACGTGCCAATGGAGATGATAATACTTTCCTCTCTACTTGTTTCTTCTTTCGTACAACTTTTGCTGCATTGACCTTAGCCGATTTGATGACATCTTCGGAAGCCGCCTTCATCAAAGTTTCGATCGGTACATCATTTACTGGTGGAGAAGGAATGACTGGAGCTGCATCCGCAGCTAGAGCCGGTTGTGTTGTGGTTCGTTTATCCTTCTTTTGTTGTACTACTTTCTCCTCTACTATTTCTTCTTCTGCTATGGCCGCCATGACGAGTGTTGGTTCTTCTAGTTCTACTGCTGTACTTGTGACTACTGCCTCAGCTTCGACAATGCTATCAGAAGGAAGCCCGACATCTTGTGCCAACTGAATTTATATACACATGACAACATATGTATGCAAACATCAGACATATTCTCTACATTATCAATCATACACAAAATACACAGTAACTTACCACATTGATATCCAACTCTCCTCCTTCTTCCATCATTTTACGAACCTTCTCGATAGTATCTTGTGCACCAGCTTGACGTTGTGTATGTGCAAGAACAACTGCCATAGCTCCGTACATTAAAACATTTGCAAATGAGATAGGTAATGCATCAAGTTTGCGATCGATTTCTGCCAAGAAGTTTGTAAGAAAGGCGTCATCTACAGTTGCTCCACTCAAATTGTGTATTAATAGAGCTAACTTTGCTTGTGCTATCTCTGCTGTCTCTGGTGGTATCAAAAGAAATGGATGCTGCATAGCCATTGAATTGCTCAATACGGCATCAAAATGGGCAAGATTATCTACCAGTAACGATGTCGCCGATACTGCATGCTCTGCTGCATGAGATGATTGTTCTAGGGCATCAATAATGCCTTTAGCCATAACATGCGGATCAGCTGATGATAAGATATTGCTCTCTAGCAATTGTAGTTTTGCTTGAGCAGCAACAGTGATTGCCTCGGGTGTCATGAGATGTGCACTACTCGATGATGAAAGACTCGATGCCAAATGTTCAGACGTTTGTGCAGCATTCGAAGCAGCGTCGGCTGCTGATGAGATGGCATCGATTAGATCAGTATATGGATCGGCGGTGACATGCAAAGTACTACTTGATGTACTACTTGATGTGGATGAGAAAGGAGAAACAAACCCATGCACTTCATTGCAAATGCTCAATGATGCTAAGATGACGGCTGTAGAAGACAGCTTCATGGCGTATGATGATATGAGACCTCTTGCACTGATATAGTAGATCAAAATACGGGTGATGGTTTGATAGTAGTAGATCAATCATATGCATAGAGATGCTTGATTGCTTTGAGAAAATTTTGATGACATATGTTGAAGTTAGATGATGTCAGATAGTAGGGCAGAATGACATTCTCTTTGAGAAGCGGGTTTACTGGAGGGAGCACAGGGGGGGGTGGGGTGCACAATTGAAAACCGGCTCATTTGTAGATGTAAGTGGTATATGTACCTATTTGATAAGTTTCTCAATCTGATATTATCCACAACAACAGTATCAATAAGATTGGAAGAACAATATCATATGCTCGTTCCCTGAGATATGCATAGTTGATAGGCCGACGACGGGCTATTGCAACATTGTTTTGCTCTTAGATGGACAATGGTTAGGTTAGTGTACTATCAAGCTCATATTGTAGTGTACAAACATAATCCAACTAACCTGGTAAAAGAACGTTTTGCAGCTCCTCATCAGTACCCAACACTCGAACTGAGCAGTGACAAACCTTGCTACCGTAATTACCTTGCCAGAATCGTCCATCTCTACCACAAATAATCATGATTACCTGGTGAGCATCGGTAATGGGATCAATAATCAATGACGTCTTCTCCCAGAAGTCAGCAGGTGCCTGCATTGTAGATGTGCTTGCCCGATGGATCATCCTTCCTTGAGAGTTAATAACAATGGCATCCAACTTGAACACTGAAGGACAGTCAGTACGACTCATGAACTTTGCAGATACCTCGACAGTTACCAATGATGGGTCATTAACATACATATACAAAGGAACAGTCTGAGACATGACACATGTTGTGTGATTGCTTACAAAGTTGCTCATTGTACTTTCATCTACTCGAACTTCCATATCTTCAACGACCCATCTAGATTGTGAATTTGGTTGCCAGAATCTAATGCCACCCTCTTCTCCACTATGATTCATTATAAAATTTCTTGATCCAGGTCTCTCGACAATAGCATGACTTGATGGAGATGATTCACATGCTGCACAATAGTATACTTGTTCGCAGCTTAAATCTGGTCCATTTAAGTGTTCATCGCATCCATCTACCTTTGGATATGGACATGTCTCTCCAATACAGGGTAAACCTTCTAAGGGTTGCTTGTTTCCATTTCGTACACGTTCTGAGTTTCTATCATGACAACTATTGCAGAAATGTGTATTCCCATAACAAACAAAAGAAGAAGGTCTGCAGCAATACCGACACTTCCACACATGGAATGGTCTGTGCTCCAAATTTGTACATATAACTTGTGACTTTGAACTGCATGACGGACATAATCTATCTTCTGAGGTATTGAGTTCGCCTTCATCTTCATAATCCGCGCACTCAATGGTGCCACCAAAGTAAGGATTGTCACATCCCCCACATAAATAAAAAGCATATGTCCTATGCCCATCATCAATGAGCTGTCTCTTTGCTACATCATCGGCATCTCTCCATACTTCCGGAGAATCAATTTTCAATTGTTCAACAATCATAGAATCTACCTGTGTCCTCAGTGTATCAGTTCGACGTGTTAAATTTTCCAACTTAGGATGTTCACAAACTTTTCTACAGATGGGACATGTACAACCTGTGAAGACGAGACGTTTTGATTTCGAGGGTTGTGCATTCTCAAGCTGTTGTTGTATACATTTTAAATGCCATATATGACCGCATGATAGGGTAATTGTTTCCTCGGCATCTAAAGGATTGAGGCATATACCACACTCTGTTGAATTGTCATTAAAGTTCATTTCTGATATATTGTAATTGTATTATGATAAAACCTTTCAAATATTGGTATGCCTAATGATCTAACCATTTACCATCAAACTCCTAATCAGTTACCTTACAAGCAGTGGACTATATGAGCGATTGTATTCATCGATAGGCCACAAGACACACCACTCTACTCTGCCCATTTTAATTTTGTTAGAAACTTCTCCCCCATATCTTGCGCTGATGGTCTCTAAACTTCCTCTCTGTAACAATCGATAATATCTCATACAATGCATAGAATATCTCAGATAATAATGCTACTACATCTGTTGCATATGTTGTCCGTTTTCACTTTTTCACAATTTGCAATAGCTTTCACAATCAATACAAACAAAATTAAAAATTGCAACGATAGACTAGATATGACAACTTCTTATTATACTGGCTGTTCTTCTACATTCAAAGTTGGAATGACTAGCACCATAATAGATTATGAAAATGAAATTACTGAAGAAACTAACCCGATGTAAGTGAAGACATATGTGATATGCATAAATACTTGATATTCATAGATACATGATATGTGCAAAATAAATGACACATCCATCACTATACCTCTTTACCTTTACTCCAAAAACAAATACCAGTAAATCTGCAGGATTATCATTTATATCAGCTAGCGATAAGTCTCTCGGGTAAGTCCAAGTTTGTATTGATGCTTAGCTAACCACATTTACTGACAAAAGTTACACATCTCTTTTCATAACTGTGAAACGATGAACAACTTTCTAGTATGCTCTTTTACAACGTTGGTGGTATGGATCATAAAGAGATACAATCATACTTATTAAAAATAGGAAACCATTTAGTTGCAGCTGGTGAATCCTGGTCTACTAGTTGGGATGATGTTAGAGATAGTATGGAGTTAGCAGGACAAGCATTCTATGACATTTCCAATGTTTTTGGTTCAGCAAACATCGATGAAAGTATGCCTTTGGGTCAATTATTTGAGAGCGTAGGTGAAGAGTTAAATGATATCTCCCGAATAAGTGGATGTACATCAGTAGGCCCACCTTGCTCTGTACCAAATCTGCTAGCAATCGAAGAACATTTGACTTCAGTTAGTAAGATATTGAAGAAGAACTCAGTGGCCGCGACTGATGAACACATGATGTGCACCCTCTTCCTTGAAGTTGCTCAGCTATTTGGTGAGATCGCTGGTCAGTATGTCGATAATGATGGACAAGATAGCGAAGTTACCTTGTAATGTGTGGGATGGTAGCAACTAAGAATAGATAAATCGCATTCATCTCACAGTGTTTATATACAAAAGTACTTGAGGTACAGACATATATTATGATATCTAGATAGTAGTCAATCCAATCTACTACCGCACACTTCAATCAAACTCTGCTTCCTCCTCGGACGATGACTTTTCAGAGAGCATATCATCTTCTGACGACGAATCTTCATCGTTATCATCTTCATCGTCTGATGCTACAATTTTTCCCATCTCATCATCGTCCACAACACGAACGTATGTAAGCCTATCATCTCCACATATCCCAAGAAGTGGTTCGTCGGTGCATCCTTGAGAATGCAATGACATAGCGCCATCATACTCCTTCCATTGCTTCCCTAGCTTGCGTTTTGTATCACATTGACAGTTTTGCTTCAGCGTAAAGCAATCTCGTAGTTCTTCCTGTGAAAAGCCATCTTTGGTACTGCTTCCCTTCTTTTTACTACCACCATCATTCGCCAGCTTGGCAAGATTGCCCTTTTGGATTTGACGTTGATAGATTACTTCCTCAACAGTGCCAGTGAGGAACATTCTGTAGATGAAACATGGCTTGGTCTGCCCCTGGCGATACACACGAGCCATTGCTTGATGATCAGTAGCTGGATTCCAATCTGCGTCAACCATAATCAGGCGATTGGCACCTATTAGGTTTAGTCCACATCCACCAGCCTTTGAACTGAGAAGAAAAGCAAAGCTATGATCAACGGACCCGCTATTGAAAGAATCGACCATTGGTCCTCGATCTTTGTTGGCAACAGAGCCATCCAAACGAACACTCGATAGACCCTTTTTCTTGAGAACAGACTCATCAATAACAGTCAAAGCCGAGGTATAGTTGGAGATGATGACAACCTTGTCAGTAGGGTTGGTACGACGGATCGAGTCAAGTAAATTGCCTAGCACAACCAGCTTTCCCGAGAGTGAAGCATCAGTAGCCACCTCATCGTCGCTCAATAATGACGGATGAGTGCAGAGCTTCCTTGCCTCTGTTAGCAACACTAACGGGTTGTTGATCTCCTCAATTCCACCGATAGAAGCAATAGACTTGGAGGCACGGTTTGCAATACCCTGATACAACTCACATTGACGTTCAGTGGGTCTGCAAAACAAGAGTAGCTCCATCCTCGGAGGTAGTATTGATTTCAGAATATCCTTTTGAAGCCTCCTTAACACAAATTGAGATGTAATGGCATCCAAGGCCTTGGATTGTCTCCTTCCTTTCTCCTTTGTTGAATTAGATGCACTCTTTTGATTAGCTTGGGACATGGGTCGTTCATATACCTTTCGAAACGTTGACAAGTCGCCTAGAATACCAGGCACTGCAAAGTCGGCAACGTTGTAGAACTCGGATAGATTGTTCTGAATCGGAGTGCCAGTAATCAATATCCTAGACTCTACACTAATCGAGTTCAGAGCCGTCAATACCTGGCTTCCGTTCGTATTCTTTAGCCTATGGCCTTCATCTACTACCAATATTCCAATCTTTTGTGCCTTGTTAATAACTTTGACATGCATTCGAAATAATTCATATGATAGAATCAATACCTCGCTCTGATTTGGTTTGATTGGTACAAAACTTTTGAGATTCCTCAACCCATCGGCCTCTTTACCATTCTTTACCACAACTCTTTTCGGCTGAGATGCTTTACCAAGCCACTTATCAAATTCTTTTTGCCAATTGGACACTAATGAAGATGGACAGACTACAATAAACCGCCTATCCCGATGCAAACGATGGTAGGCAAAGATTGTTGAGATTGTCATGAGTGTTTTACCAAGACCCATCTCATCAGCTAGTACAGCACCTCTGGGGATAGAAACATCACCATCCTTTAATTCACTCGCCTTTATATTACTAATACTATCCTCATCCTCACTTTCATCATCAAATGAATCATTTCTGTTACCAGAGATTGTTTGTATGTATGCATTATTCAATCCTTGATTCACACCAGTTACACAATTCCACAAGAAGGCAATCCCTTCCCGTTGATGGGGTCTTAATACACTACGGATGGAGGCATGGACATTGATACGTTCTCCTTTTGCTCCTGGAAAGTCAATAGTATTGGTATTGCTTTGTGTATTGTCACTCTTCAATGATGAAGCACGCTGTGTGCTTGTTGATCCTAAACCTGATACTGTGCGTGGACGCTTTGCCAATGAAGAGCGCATGAGAGATGCTGGGACTTTACTTGGACGTGATGCAAGTGCTGAAGTAGATTCTTCCTCGTCATCTTCACTATCGGCTGGTTTATCTAAATACCATTCTCCATTCTTATCCTTCTTCATCTTTCCTCCACCTGCGGCTGCAACAGCAGGCTGAGGAGGTGCCTTTGCAGCTGTTGACCCCAATGTTCTCTTTACACCAATACCACTTCCACCCAACCCGACCTTCTTCTTTGATTGTAATAATGGTTGTTTCTTCATGGCAGTGGGATTCTTGCGTAACGATCCCAATGGTGCTCGTTGACTTCCCAATCCTACAGATGGTTTCTTATTCATTAATGAACTCTTCTTCTTGATTCCACCACCAATTCCTACACTCTTGCTACTATTTAATACCCCACCACCCCTACTCTTGGTACTATCACTACCATTATTACCGTTACTACTCAATACACTAATAATTTCACATTCCCACTGACCACTTAATACCAACGCATCATCTTCACTAATACCACGTTCAGGATCAAACGCTCTTCTGCTGATGTCAGAATTGACACCACTAAATATAACACCCGACTTATTCTTGTGTGAACCATCACTCATCTTCTTTTTCATTTGTTGATACTTTGACTTCTTTGTAGTAAATTTACCACCATTATCATCATCATCTGAATCACTATCAAGTGCACTCTTTTTATTATTATTACTTAATGCATCATTGTTATCAGCTTCTGCCGATGTAAGCCGACAAACACAACTTGGCGGTGGTGCTATTGTTAATATGCCATCTTCACGTGTTACACCTTTGTTCTTGTGAACTTTATTTGTTCGTTTGTAGTATAATACTGAGTACTTGAGCATGTTTATTATTTGTTTTGTTTTGGTTTACTGCCGAAGATTAACCACCGAATAATAGAATAGTTATATATGCAAGAGAGAGACTAATATTGTTGTGGTTCAAGATGGTTCATGTGATTGATCAAAGATATAAAAATAAAACCAAAACTATATATTAATGTGAATGAACCAAAATTACACCGACTTCCTAATAAAACAATAGCACTATTTAGACTCTTGATAGGATATGAAATAAGTAGATTGCTTTGTATATAATGTTTGATGATGAGTTTGTTACTGTGTACGATAGTACGATATCAAAATTGTTGTGTTTTTCACTTATTATAGTTGGGAGTCTTTTGATGCTAATGGGAAAATCTTGAGAACTCGATAATTAGATAGGTGATCGATAGATTAGATGTTGCTAGCATGGGAATTAGATTGCTAGATAGAGATATCAGATAGATGATAAGATGCCTGCAGCTGCCGCGTAACAATATCCGATAATGTAACATCGTCCCGGACTCTGTGGATGGTTGAGCATAGGAGGATACCGCTGGTGGAGGGGTGAGGATCGGAGTAAGGAAGAGAAAAGTGTAGTGGGTGAGGGTAGTATCCTCACTAAGTATAAAGCAAGATCATCAAACTACGTCAAACAGCTTCAACCACTGAATCATATTCTCAAGTAATAGTAAATGCTATAGTTGATTATGAGACTAGAAATCTCATGTTCTTTCTCAAGATAGTACAACGCCCATCTCTTTCCTTCTCCCCCAAAGTTGCAGTATCCTCATTGATCTCTAAAACATCCCAATCAGTGATGGTTTCCCCAGTGATATAAAACTTTTCAATCAGTTGCAGTACCCCAACAGCTTAGTAATCCATCATCGCATTTTTTACGGCATCAAGAATCGGTCGAGCCTTCTCAGTTTTGTGCTTGAAATCCTTCCTGAATGGAGCAGTTGGTTCAAGAGGTTCCCCCTTGAGAACACACATTTCGAGGACCGCTGCCAAGCTTTCTTCATTATTGGTAGTCAATATTCCAAATGTGATTAGTTCAGCCGCTTCATCGTAGAGGCCAGCCGATACATAATTGCGGAATGCATCAAGAGACAAGTCAAACTTGATACCACGTTGTTCAGAGCACTTTGCAAAGAGCTTTGCAGCATACCCAAAGTACTTCTTCTCATGAACAGACTGAGCTAATGGTAATACAACTTCTCCTTCCTCGGAGAGATCTGAGATCCTCTGGGTATAACTCAAGCGAGCATACAACTCAAACAATTGTGCAGTGTACTCCTCCTGTTCGCCAGTTTTTAGCAAACAAAGAGCAGCCTTATTGAGGAAGCCAACGTCGCGAGCCTCAAGTAGCTGTTCAGTGATACTGTACAGTTTCTCCTTAAACTCAACACCTTGCTTACCCTTGAGCTTGGATGAATCTTGTTCATCAATCTCAGTAAAGGATAGGAATGCCAAGGCATAATCACGACGTTTCGGTTCACCAGCCTTGTCGAAACATTTTGCAGCAAGGCGGAGGCATCCCGCCTGACGCTCACCCTCGGCATTACGAAGATAGTACTCGCCTCTTGACCTCCAATCCTCAACGGTATTCATGGCACCAAATACACGTACGTTTGATAAGCCTTCTTCTTCAGTATCATTGTCCTGGGACATGACATCCACAACACAACGTCGTTGGAAGTAATTGAACATGGGACGACTACTTTCGCGATCAGTCTCTGCGATGAAGATATTGACGCGGGCTCGGGTGATGGCAGTATAGAGCTGTTTGAGTTCTGTCTCGAGAATCTTATGCTGATCAGAATTGAAGTCGAGGTGTCTTGTCTCAGTCAAGAGAGGACTCTCCCAATCATACTTTTCTACACCAGAAGCTGAGACTGTCGAGTCTTGATAGTAGGCAGCAATATCAGACTCGGAATAACTTGAAGCAACACGCCACAAATCACCAGCTGGAGAGTCGGAGAAGAAATTGTACAATAATACATCATCAAACTCCAGACCCTTACTCTCTTGAACAGTCATTACCCAGTCTGGGTCAACTCCAAATTCTTCTGCCACAGCCTGTTTCGCATTTTCATTCCTTACAATCACAACCTGATGGGCTCCAAACTCAATGCGTGAGGTCTCACGCTTCGCTCCTTGCAACATCAAGACGAGTTCTTGTGTATTTGCAACATCCATGATGACGGGCTTGGGGCCTGAAAAGAGCCCTAGATCAGGAGGTAGCTTATCAAGAGAGTTGCCAAAGAAGTGATACAACAACTCCACAACACATGCCGCTAGTCGTAACACGCCTGCATGGGAGCGGTAATTGTGTGATAATTGGAGTAGCCTGGGCTCAATACCACCGAATTGGTTGTAGAAGATTTGTCGTACGTCAGCTGTGTTCCATATGAATAGATAAAGTAGTAGGTGAGATGGCATACCATGTGTACTAATATATCCTAAACACACAATTTCTTCACTTACTGAACCTAAAGTCGACTCCGACTGCAATACTTTGAGCAGTGTCACCTGCCAAGAAGAGATTATTGGGGTCACGGCATAGATTGGCTAGGATGAAGAGTTCTGCTTGTGTAAAGTCTTGTACTTCGTCGACGAACAATGAGTCGATGGGTAACAAATTCGAGCCGCCAGTGGCTGCCAACTTATTAATATCAACCCCAGAGATTCGACTTGCAACATTGAGAACTAAATCACATTCATCGTAGTATGAACCCTCCTTCTTTAGTTTCTCGTAGTTTAGATAAAGACCATATACTTCCCGCCTCTGGGTTTCACTCATCCGACTCTGTTTCTTAGGGAGTGCTAAATATTCCTCCAAGCTGAGGAAACGACTTTTTGGTCCATCATCTTGTTGTTGTTCCTCAATATGAAGAGCAGCCACTGAACCCTTGATGAAACTCTTGATCTCTCTCCACACCATAGTACAGTCCATCTGAGATCCAGAACCTGACTTAATCTTCCTCCACATTTTACGAAAGACAGCGTATGTAACTTCTTGACGAGATGATGCAGTAGTACTTTCGTCTTCAATCTCTTCGGACAGTAACGCCTCAATCCCCTTTGTCACAGAGTCCTTGTTCTTTCGGTTGTCAAACCGCTGCTTGAGTTCAACCTTGGTGAAGAAGGACTGTCCGGGCAGCGATGCATCTAAGGCATCCAGCCATTCAGAAGATGTGAGGAAGTTTGGTCGGCTCTCATCCGCATCAGCCTTATCATCAACAACATCGCTTGTCATGTCATGTCGCTTCCTCCAAGCCAATCCCATGTTATTGAATGAACGCTTCACCTCGCGACAGAGCACATCGTTCTTCGTCACAAACAACTGACGAGGCCTAGCGCCATGTTGGCCGTCGATATATTGTGTATATTGAGCCCACATTCGAAAGACAAGACACGTCGTCTTGCCTGTATATTGTGTCGAGATAAGGCAATAAGTATTAAAGTATGGTAAGTTAAGATATAACAACAGTAATGAAGATGATGATAAAGGCGAGGAAATCGCACACACAAGACAATAATAGTACTAACCCGTTCCACTGCGTCCCATCAAGAG
>Ga0214478_100967_pt1 | contig 15593 bp, 12 predicted proteins | sample M1_20Mar14CPVII9_2_FD_178001 | JGI IMG/M metagenome (GOLD analysis project Ga0214478, IMG submission 178001) | Marine eukaryotic communities from Monterey Bay, California, United States - M1_20Mar14CPVII9sort6BwellD7 | ecosystem: Environmental > Aquatic > Marine > Unclassified | place: USA...
TGTAGGGCCCTCCATCACACTTTTGTGGCCACTTGTTGGCGGTTCTCTTGCCTCAGATGATTGGGTCAGATTTTCGAAATCGAACCGGCTGTGATCCGACAATGTATATCACCTAAACGTGGAGGTATACAACCACTCTCCTTCTTAGATATTGGTGATTCCTTTATGTATATGTATATAAAAGGCCAATGGACACTATCAGCACCATTGTAGGGCCCTCCATCACACTTTAGTGGCCACTTGTTGGCGGTTCTCTTGCCTCAGATGATTGGGTCAGATTTTCGAAATCGAACCGGCTGTCCGACAATGTATCACCTAAACGTGGAGGTATACAACCACTCTCCTTCTTAGATATTGGTGATTCCTTTATGTAAATGTATATAAAAGGCCAATGGACACTATCAGCACCATTGTGGCCCTCCATCACACTTTTGTGGCCACTTGTTGGCGGTTCTCTTGCCTCAGATGATTGGGTCAGATTTTCGAAATCGAACCGGCTGTCCGACAATGTATCACCTAAACATGGAGGTATACAACCACTCTCCTTCTTAGATATTGGTGATTCCTTTATGTATATGTATATAAAAGGCCAATGGACACTATCAGCACCATTGTAGGGCCCTCCATCACACTTTTGTGGCCACTTGTTGGCGGTTCTCTTGCCTCAGATTGGGTCAGATTTTCGAAATCGAACCGGCTGTGTCCGACAATGTATATCACCTAAACGTGGAGGTACACAACCACTCTCCTTCTTAGATATTGGTGATTCCTTTATGTATATGTATATAAAAGGCCAATAGACACTATCAGCACCATTGTAGGGCCCTCCATCACACTTTTGTGGCCACTTGTTGGCGGTTCTCTTGCCTCAGATGATTGGAACCGGCTGTCCGACAATGTATCACCTAAACATGGAGGTATACAACCACTCTCCTTCTTAGATATTGGTGATTCCTTTATGTATATGTATATAAAAGGCCAATGGACACTATCAGCACCATTGTAGGGCCCTCCATCACACTTTTGTGGCCACTTGTTGGCGGTTCTCTTGCCTCAGATGATTGGGTCAGATTTTCGAAATCGAACCGGCTGTCCGACAATGTATCACCTAAACGTGGAGGTATACAACCACTCTCCTTCTTAGATATTGGTGATTCCTTTATGTATATGTATATAAAAGGCCAATGGACACTATCAGCACCATTGTAGGGCTCTCAATCACACTTTTGTGGCCACTTGTTGGCGGTTCTCTTGCCTCAGATTGGGTCAGATTTTCGAAATCGAACGGCTGTCCGACAATGTATCACCTAAACGTGGAGGTATACAGTATAGGTAAGGACTGAAAAATGTCTAGAGTAGCATATGCATCACTCATGGTGGAGTTACATCAAGACAGCTACACCTTGAAGACAAGAGAATCCCAGAATTTTGAGGGAAACTGAGCCATTTGATTTGTATGTTTGGGTGTGATGAGTTACCTTCCTGTGCTCTATTTTCCTGCCAGTGCTTGTCAAAGCCACCTTAAGTATAGGTAAGGACTTGGGAATGTGTACTGTAGCATATGCATTGCTCATGGTGGAGTTACAACAAGATGGCTACACCTTGAAGACAAGAGAATCCCAGAATTTTGAGGGAAACCGAGCCACTTGATTTGTATTTTTGTGTGTGACAAGTTACCTTCCTGTGCTCTATTTTCCTGCCAGTGCTTGTCAAAGCCATCCTATGTATAGGTAAGGACTTGGGAATGTCTACTATGAAATATGCATCACTCATGTTGGAGTTACAATAAGATGGCTATCCTTCGAAGACAAGAGAATCACAAAATTTGGAGATGTTTGGGTGTCAACCACTACCTTCCTGTGCTCTATTTTCCTGCTAGTGCTTGTCAAAGCCATCCCATGTACAGGCAACTACTTGATAAGTTGGTTTTGTTGATTTTTTAGAAGATTAGTCACACATTAATGGCAAAGTTGTCACATTATTGTTTTGCTGTTTGCTGTAATTTGCTTGGTTCTCATTACTTAAATCCTTTTCAAAGCTTAATAAATCTATCTTATGTATTGACAAGGGATATGGGAGGGTATCGGTTCAATTATCATCAGTCTATGGCTTGTTACACAAGCTTTTATGCAAAGGAGTGCTTGGTTTTTGATTAATGATTGCTTATAGGGTGGCATCAAAGTTCACAAGAATGGTTTCGATGTTGTTCTAAAAATATGTATGGTAATAAGCAAAGTTTATACCGTGGTTCAATATGGCAGCTAAGGGTAGGGCAGCCAATTGAGGACGATAATAATATCAGGTAGACTTATATAATGTTCAACAGCCAAGATAATACAAATACAAGCATGAGTGGCAGCACCAGCGGCGGTAGAAGTGCAACAGCTAAACGAGTACTCTCCTCAATATTAGAAACATCTGGTTTTGTTTGTGGATCACTCAAGGACACAGTGCAGGATAAGTTAGCTGATAATGATATGGATATGAAATGGGTAGAAGGAGAGATTGATAATATTAAGAATAAGATTGGACCGAGAATGGAGAAACCTCGTGAGCATATATTAAACTTTGCAGAGAAGGCATGTGCTGGTAGTAGTAGACGAAATGGTAATGGGGATGGATCATCCTCTCCAATAATTACAAGTACGGGGTCAACAAATCCATTGCATAACTTCATGGAAGATAATCTTACATTAGACGGTACGATAAATACCATGGAGGGGGGACAAACATTATCAACAATTAATAATAATGACATGGATGATGAAACTGCTACTATGGCATCAACAGTAATGACGGCCGAGACACCACTTAAACATAAAAGTAGATTTGCACCCGTTGTTGACGAAACGAGAAAGGAAGAAAAGGCCATAGCCGATGCAGCCGCTGCACAAATAGCCGCGGGTGGTGGTACTGTTGAAATTGGACTCTGTTTATCGCATAAAAATTCAACATTGGGTCATCCAGATACTGTTACTCGACAAACTGCATTTGATTTTAATGAATTACAGGATAGGGATTATAAGTATGTTAGTTCAACAGATGATAGTGGCTGGTTAGCGGGTGGTGGTGAACGTGGAGATCCATATTTAAGTGGCGTACCCAGTGAATTTGATGGTCATAGTGAAGAATCGGGAATGCGAACTAATAAATCATTTGGTGCAGGTCATAAGATTGCCAATCCTGATAAGGTTTATATCCCCATTATAAAGATTGATGCGGCTAGTTCAGTTGTTATTGATGAGATTGTGGCGGCACTAGCTCGGGGTGAGATTTTCATCCCCGAGGTATCGGTATTGCCTGAAACGTTATGTGTGAATGGTTCAAGTCCACCAGACCTTGTTGTACGATTTGGATGTGAAAAGACTGATGATGGAAATCCAGAGGACTGGCCAAATTGGTGTTTGGAATTCCTGCATAATCAATTGTATGATTACTTTGTTAATATGGGTGCTCAGTGGTCGAAACGGCCATTTCAAATTACCCTGGCGAGGAAGGTTAGATGGATGACAGTTAAGCATATGAACAAATACTTTGCTCGGTCAGAGCAAGTTATTAATTCTTGGAGAGAAAAGGGACCACAATATCTCAAACCGCCACATTCAGACGATTCATCACGTGGAGTCATTCTTGAGGAGATTACTCGGCCACATGGGATATATCTCATACAGAATGGAGTGCCAACAAATTACTTTGCGCCCAATTTCCAGCCTCCCTACAGTACCAAAATGAGACGCAGTCTGATTCGTAATGTTATTAATAAGAGCTGGGATATGAAACACAGAGATTGGCTATCGGAACCAATACCTCCACCAAATGGACCAGTTCAAATGATCAGTTCAGTTATGGGTTGTGCTAACTCAGCTCCCCTTAGTCCAGTTGAAGAGTCTTGCTGTTATGAACAACGCCGTTGGTGCTTTCCACATGAGGTCAGATTTTGGTTTGGTTGCTGAAAGTGCTACTCAAGAAACTGTTGATCACGGTGAGCAGGGTCGGAAAAAGAAGAGTGCCAGAAAGGATAAGCAAGCCCGTGGTGAGAAATATCAGCAGAACGATACTCAACATCATAAACCAGAAATGAGAGGAGAAATGAAACAATCGCCATCTGACGAAACATTTGGGAATAGTACACGACCTAGTGGCACAATTTCACTCTCGTTGGAAGAAACAGTAACCGACCTTGATAACGCTCATACTGTCTCAGCTAGCATGGATAGTCAAGGCCGAAGTTTATCACAAGATGGCGCAGGCGGTGGAAAACATTTCTTTGGTAGTGGAGTACACTCAGGCAGGACATCATCGTTTGAGTCTTCAAAAGTATCATGTTCGGATAGTAGTTTTGGCGAAGGCGAACGAGAGAGGAATGCTCAACAACGACGCGGCTTCCCAAAGGCGGATGATAGAACAAAAATGAAGGTATGTGAATGTGTATTTATATACTGTTTCAATAGAAGTATACTAGTTATTAACCCCTTCTTTTTTATTCATTATCAGTCCAAGAGAAGAGAATTGAGGGATCGTAGGCAAGATGACAATGGAGAACGAATGACTGCAAGCACCCCACCCCCAAATTCTAGAAGATCACAGTATGGACAAAGTTCACCTGGGCCAATATCTCCTTCCGCTGATAGCATGGCATATTCTCTTGACTCTTCATCACAGTATCGACACCCTACTAATAATACAAGTAACCCCAACCACCACAGTACTAATAATAATATTAATGATGGAGCAGGGTCAGTGATGACAACAGGCACGGATAACCAAAGCCTATTGAGTTATGTAACTAGATCGACCATGGCACAATCGAAAATGAGTCCGTCAACAAGACATCATATTCCTGGAGAGACGAATGCGCACACACAAGAAGAAGAGGGTGATGAGGTATCACTGTCACTTCTCGAGTCAAATAGCACCGTGATACCAAACGATGAAGAACTTAATGCAATAGGCTGGGCCAAGGCTTTGGACGCAAACAGTGGAAGCTACTATTACTTCACATTAGATCGCAGTAAGACTGTATGGGAAAATCCATTGTAGTTTTGTGGCCCATCTATTTTTGACTTTTTGTATTGTACAATGAACATAGTACTTATGTAATGTTAAAAAAACCATTTCAAGTGTACCTAACAAACTATATCATTGTACCCATATCTTACTCCTCATCAACTCTTCTTCTCTTCCTTCATTCCTTTCATCTATTTCACTTTTACGCCAAAAAGCAAGGATACCGTAAGAGGGTATGCACGCATGGTATGTATGGCTACGATACATATCTATCCTTCATTTTTTCTTAGCGAGCATTGAGCATCCATGGCTTGATTCAATGATGCAGTGATATAACTACTAAGATAGTATATAAGTATATAAGTCTGAAGCCGCCTATGACAACTTCCTTGTTATAATAGTCTTTCGTTGGTTTGAAGTTTGAAGACCGAGATTTCACCGCAAGCGACTACTAAAAGTGTATAAGTATAAGATTATAAGTCGATCCACCAATCACAATATGACCAAGTTTTATGGGTTGTTGTTGTTTTTTCATATGATATGCATATTATGCATACGCCCAACATTTGCATTAAACAATAATATACAAAATGATAATAATGCAATGAGTCGTCGGTATTTTGCTATGCATGTTCCAGCATCGGTAGTATCAACAGCTATATTATCGACATCGCCTGCATACGCCACAGCTACAACATCATCATATACCAATCGGTTTGAATCAGATATATTGCAATTTCCTCCCATCACTGCAGGGGTACCTAGTAAAGAAAGTGGCCACGAGAATCTATATTTCCCAGCATGGATGGAAGGGGAATGGAATGCGAAACAAACTCTCATTTCTACCAAAGCGCCTTTGGGTTTGAAGTATATTGGAGGCCCGCAGGCTGATATTAATATTGCCAAGAAGACAATGGACGAACAAGAAAAAAGAATTAATGAAGAAGTAAACTTGAAACTACGGTTTATTAATACAAAGTTTGGAGTAGTGGAAGATAGAGCATTCAACTTGAAAAGCAGACTGAATGCATTCGCCGGTAAGGAAGTTGTGGCAAGTGTCGAGTATGCTGATGTGAAGGATTGCAACAGAGCATCAGTTTTAGCTGCTGGGGGAAAAGAAACAGATCCTCTGTCGACAACACTTGTTTATTTCAAAGGTCCTGCAGCGCAAAAGACGTTTCTAATATCACATGGAGAAGCTCCACTTGATAATGACGATTGGTTTGGTTATGAAACATTGCGGTCAATATTTGCACTTACAAATCAATCGACAGCTCCGCCAGTGACGACTGACCAAGAAGCAATCTACTCGTTTAAAAAGGTTGATAATGATAGAATAGAAGGAAGGTTGAGACTCGCTGGTTACTTGAATCCACAAGCAGACACATTATACTTTGATGCAAAGCAAAGAGCCGTATCTTTGACAGATTATACACTTTCACTAAAGAGAGCAACATCATAGATAGCACCATAAATCATAGAAGCAGGCATTTTTTGACAATACATTCTTCGGGCATTATCATATATGATACGATATCACGATATCACGATATCGTACGAATAAGAGGAAGAAATCCTTTACTACACGTGTAATATCTCTCTCTTCTCATTTTTGAACAAATAAACTTTTGCAAGATCGGATCGCCTGCAGTGTTATTTGTTGAGGTTATATTCATATGAGAGAGCAGCAGATAAACGTTTGGAAGTAGTAATTAAAGTATTATCAGTCATTATGGTAAGTGGCGTGATCATTGGAGAGTAAACTGCATCCATATGTAATATCTTTTTTAGGCTGATTAGTAGTTACGATAACTTTTTCTTATGATGATACATTATACTAACATCTGTATCTTTCATTATATCATATCATTATATCATATCATTATATCATATCATTATATCATATCATTGTATCATATCATTATATCATATCATTATATCATATCATATTATGCAGTCTACGATTGGAACTACATTCGATGTAGGTATTACTACCCTAACAGATGTTGATGCTATATCACGCATCGCATATGATATAAGAGATATGGCGGAAAGTTTAGAGCAGGGTGAATGGGTAACAGCCAGGCGTATATACGAGCAAGGCAAGAATGCTCCACAATATGACTTGTATGGTAATGAAATGGATCAATTCTTATCACTACAAAATATGGCGAAGGAAATGAGTGATGGAAAGTTTAATGAAGATCCAAATTACATGTTTCAAGTTCTCGGTCTCGCCAATGTTGGACAGTCCATAGAGGAAACAATAGCAACTCATGGTGGATATGCAGACAACTATATTATGAAACAACTTAATGATTATAGTAGTGGCACTCTTGGGGCACAATCTACCGCGATTCTGATTGTACCAATGTATGCAACTCATCAATTATGGGACGGGTTAATGGATTGCATTGCAATTTATGACGGCTTCAACCCCGTACCAGGTCAGAAAAGCAAAATCAATCCTAAACAATCATTTGATAACTTTATTGCACTCTATGTTGGTGCTGGACAAACGTTGGCACCTGACTGGGAAGGAGATATGCTCTATGAATTAGCACAAGCGGGTGGTGATCTATTTGAAACAACCGATAGTGAAGGAGAAGCATTCGTTAACTCCTATATTCGAGAAAACTACCAATCATTACAACGTTTAATGTCCGAGGATGATTATTGCAAAAGATATGATACTGTCAAGTCTGTTTGGTTATATGTGAATCGTATCATTGCCAAAATGTACATACCTATAACACAAATGCTCATCCATAGTATGAAGGAAGAAGACCAGGCACACAAAGTTCGTATGTATTCCCTGGCACTTATACCACAACTGTCCCAATGTAATTCTTCCATCCATCGAAAGTTGAAAGATTACTTGTTGGACAAGGAGTATGACAGAGAGGATTTTCCACGGATATTAGAATTGTTACAGCAGACATATGATTGTTTAGGATTTTCATGTGCAGACATCGGTGCCTACAATGATGATGAAGTAGCCGAATGTGCTGATTATGAAGCTGGACATCCATTAGCTGCTTTTATACCCAAAGAAGATGTACGATCACTCTCAAAAATAGATTTGGATATACTTGCTGTTGAACAGCTGCTCAAGTTTCCTTCCAATACTAAGAATCAGATGGCTAAAATGTATTACCAATATGGACGAGCGAATGCACTAGACGAGAATGACTTTGGATACGATTTGACATCGCTGCAGGACATGACACAACTATCGAGTGATGCGGGTCAGTGGTCACCTTACTATTCTGATTACATTGAATACTTCAAGGAAGATAAGTTTCTAGATACTGCAATAATGAATGCGTTTGATGATGTCACAGGAGATGCTGATCAAAGGAAAGCATTTATTGTATCATTGATGCAAAACAATGTTATACCCGAATTCAGCTTTGGATTACTTGGCCTTGCTCTACAGATATGCCATGATCCAGCAAATGATGAAGAGCCTACCAAGTACTGGGATGGCTTGGCAGCAATGTATATTGGTAGTTTAGAGGGCATCAAAGCTGGTGGCTCTGATGATGATGGAATGATGTTATGGGGACTAGCAACTAATAGAGCACGTCAATTCAATACTCAAAACATAAACTTTGGCGCCATAGTGAATGATAGAATGGTGGATCTTTTATTTGCCGGTCAAAGCCAACTTGAAAGGAGAGACTGTGTCAACTTTGAGAAGACAGCAAGCCGCGTTTTACATCTGATGCTTGTACCGTTGATTCAAAGCACGATATGGTATGCGATTAGAAATGAGAAATCACCTGTGGCTGAGGATGTAGCCAGAGGGGAAGCCTCGGCCTTCTCAGTATTGCCCATCGTATCAAAATATGACAATAATGCAGCTTCAGTCATCGAAAGGAATATGGTTCGGGTTGAAGGTGTTCAGCCTGTGTCTGAAGGTCCCCAATCTGTGGCGAATGCATTCTATCAAATACTAGATGATATTGGGTACGGCTGTGATCTAATAGGCCAAGCAGAAGGCATTGATATATGTGAGAATTATGATCCAGATGACTTTTCGTCAGGCTCAACATTCTTAATGTCGGGCACTGTTACAATATTTGGTAGCATTATCTCAGTGTTCGTATGGTCATAAGATGATATAATATCAAACATACAGTAAATGGTTTGTAACGATGATTTAATCTGTCCATCTCTATCGCTTTACATTACCTAAACAATTTATTCTGTTTAATAAACATCACCTGAAACATCTCCCACATATTCATTTCATCAATCACCATAGATTAAACAAGCATTCTCCGTGAGCCGTGTACATTGCTACCTCTTTTCCCGTGTTGCAAGTAGTACTCACTCAATGCTTCTTGTTCAATAATTTTACGCCTCTTATCTTCGGGCGATGCAACTGGACTAGAAGATTGAGACGACGTTGATATTGTCGAGGCCGTGATGTTGAGTGCATCTTGTACAGTCTGCTTTTCTAGTTCCACACTGGCTCCCCTGCTTTCTAGAGTCTGAATCTTCTTCACAGCTTCTTCATAGTCCTTCTTCAATGTATCTTTCTTTTCCTTTTCACTCGATACAGTATGCAGTGCAAGCTGCATCTCTTGTGCGACTTCCTCAAGACTTGTCACCTTTCGAGCCAGCCCTTCATTGACTTGTCGAGAGGATAGCAAGGTACTTTCAAGCTTTGCTGACTTTGACAATTGAAGTTCCAAGTCTGACTTTAATGTTGTGATAGTAATCTCTGCTTCCTCGACAGTCTTACGAAGCAATTTGGCCTGCAATTGTGCATCGGCATAATCAAGCTGTAAACTCTCATGTTTGTCCTTTTCATCAACTAGACCAGTAATACTCTTCTCTTTCTCCGCCTTTAGAATAGATACCTCATGAATTAAATCTTCATTAATCTTTTGAATACTCTTCAACTCATTCTCAACCTTTGTAGTATGCGTCGCCGTTACCGATTGCATTGTTAATTCTGCCTTCAATGTATCATCCAAGCTTTGACACTTATTTTCTAGTTCCTTAATCTCTTCTGCATATTTCTCCACGGTAGTTTGCAGAGACTGCATCTTCTCCGCCTTGGCTGATTGAACTGACAATTCTTCCTTCAAAGAACTAACTTTAGTCTCAAAATCCTTCACCTTATTCTGAAGACTCTGGACCTGCTCATTCTTATCTCCTTTCATCTTTTCAAGCTTCTTGATCTTCTGTACTGCTTGAGCAAGCTGACCATGATACGATGGTCCAGCCTCGAGCTTATTTAGCAGATCAGCTTTCTCTTCTTTCAATATACTATTCTCTAATTGTAACGAAGATAGAACCGTGTTCTTTACATCTTGAACCTCATCCATGGGACAGTCAAAGCTAGATGATAAGTCACTTGTAGATGATGCAACTTCAAAGGCCCTCATTTTGATTTGGGTATCGCTTAATTCCTTTCGAAGTTGATTCATGTTGTCTTCCTGAGATTTCAACAAGCCATTCTTAATTTCCAACTCTTTCGCATGTTTACTCTTAAGAGAAGTAATGCCAACTTCATTCCTAGCCTTTATCCCTTCCAATTTCATTTCATAATCTTGTTTAATCTCAGCAACATTTGTAGTATGCAAGTCTTGTAAGTCTTGTGATAACTCATCTAACGCAGACTCGAGATCAGGCCAATCCTGCTTAAGCTGTTTCTCTCGTTGTTGGGTCTCTTCCAACTCTCTTTGTACACCCTCAAGGACATTCTGTAGCTCAATATTGAGATTTTTACATTGTGTAATATCCTCCTTGAGATCTTCATTCTCATGGAATAACGCATTAGTAGAGAGCTTTGATTGTAAATCTTGATTAGACTTGTTCAGATTTGAAATCTCAGAAAGGGCTCTCAAGTTTGACGTCTTGGCTTCATCACGTTCATTCTTCATTGCCTGTAATGCAACCTCCAACTCTTTTATTAGTGCCGATTGTTCAGACGCATCTTGGTTTTGTCCTGCTGATAGCAAGGCTGCATCACGTTCAGCTCGTGCTGCCCTTAGATTCTTATCCAACTCTCTCATTAGAGGGATACCTTCAGCTGCATCCTTCTTGAATTGTATAGCGTCACTCTTGGCCTTAGTTAATTCCTTCTGCAACGCATCCATCTGTTTTGTCATAATTGCCTCCCGTTTCGAGGCATTTGGCGAGGACTTTGCCTCAACTTTCATTTCCAATTCTCGTACCCTCAATTGTGATTCATTTAATTCCTTAACAATACTATCATTCGTTGATCTTGCCTTATTCAAATCTTGTTCCAAAGTTTCCAAATCAGCGGCCAATGTTTCTATTAACTCAGCATCCTCTTTACTCTTCTTCTCTTGCTCTTCTGTACTTGCATTATAACCCTGAGCTTCCGCAGATTGGAAGAACTTAATCTCATTCAGTTCGGATTGTAATGCCTCGATCCTTTGTTCTTGGGAGGCAATACGAATCTTTGCCTCATACGCTTCACCCTGTATAAGTGAAGTAGTTTAATTGATAATGATTGTGTTTGGTTAGAATATAAATATAATATAATAAGGTATGATATATATTAATGGTATGAAATGAATACGAACAATATAATAAGTATTAAATATATGTGCATATAAACATAAAAACTACACACCTTATAAATACGAGCACGAGTGGCATCATCACTATCATCCAATATATTTTGTTGTGGTGTAGGTGGACGTGATGATCTCAACTTATTTTTACCAAGTATGTTTGAAATTGGGCGTATTGATGATGGCGGCTTGATACTAGCGGACCTATGATATTATATAAATATATACAGCATTATAATATGATGGTTAACGTTATTGATAGAACAAATCATCTCAAACAAAAAAAACAACGAAAGACGAAAGTGGACCACACAACGTCATTACTTACCTATTTCCTACATCCGCAGGCGCATCACCAAATGGCTCACGTTTACGAGAGCTACTATTATTAAACGAGCTCATGAGTAGTATGTGATATGATCGCCGTGTTGGTTTACTAATCCTTGGAGACTGCTCTATTAATTTCAACAATATTGAATCGATTTCTCGCTCTCAGTTTGAAAATCAAAGGATACCGCATACTATGAGAGTGTATCAATGATACATTGAGTAATCCGATGATGACGATACCACTACATAAATCTTAAATCATGAATGATTGTTGGAAGACAATGGTTGCTCCTTTATTGCTGGTGGTGCTATCATTATCCACTGTCAATGCATTTACATGTTCAATATCCTTGCAGTGTGTAAGCGGCGGTGTTAAAGTATCGCGGCAAGGATCAACTTTACTGCAATCGTCTTCATCTACTTCTGATACTCTCAATAAAGACAAGGTAAAGATTGTAGTTGTTGGCGGTGGCTGGGCTGGCTACTCAGTTTGTGAATCTCTCTCTACCAATGATAATGTTGAGATTATACTATTAGATGCAGCTTCAAGAGCAAGTAAAGGTGGTTTGGTAGAAGCAGGTACGATTTTATATGTCGTGTCATGATTACAGTTTGCTTATCTGTTGTATATAATTTGTCAATCATTTCGCCCATACTACCCTCACTTCTTATATCACTGAATACTGAAGGTATACACGGGTTTTGGAGAGAATATCGCAATACATTTGATATAGCATCAAAAATAGAAGGAGTTGAAATAGATGGCGTGCTTGGAGAATACAGCCCAAGCGTATTGTGGAGCAAGAATGGAAAGGTAGCCGTTGCCCCAGTGTTATTGGAAGATGAAGATAAAGAGAGTAAACCAATAGCACTCGACGGATTGGACGAGGAATCAATTAGAAGATTCGTTGCATCAAACCTACCTCCGCCACTCGACTTACCAATACTTGCAGAACTCGACAACTTAAATGGAAATACTGATGCAAAAGTAAATATATTAGATATGATGAGTGGTATTGGTTTATTGGGAGCATGGGCTGACTTCCAACAAGAAAGTAGAAAATCTTGGGAACAGTATGATACACAACCTGCATCCAAGTTGTTTGAAAAAGCAGGCATTACAGATGCATTATATGAAGAGTTTGTATCTCCTCTCCTCCACGTCTTGCCAATGTGCCCTTCATACGATTGTTCAGCAGCCGCTGCTCTATCTTGCTTTCATGTGTTTGCACTTCAAAGTCGAGGTGCCTTTGATGTAAGATGGTGTAAAGGTAGTATAGGTGAGAAGATATTCACTCCTTGGCAGAATCAACTTGAAGAAAGGGGAGTTACAATTACTGGAGGAGCCCGAGTATCGTCAATCATAAATAACGAGCATGACATGAGTAAATATACAATACAATTTGGAGATGAAATAGATGATACAGATTGCGATGCTATTGTCCTTGCAGTGGGTGCAACATCAGCTGGCAAAATTGCTTCTTCATCTCCTGCATTATCATCATTAGAAGCAACGAAAGATTTTGACAAGCTAAGAGGTGTCACTTGCGTTGAGTTCGATTATTTATGAAACCAAATCCAACAATCACATCAAATTTGAATGGAGGAGCATATGATAAAACACAATTACCTCCAGATATCGCCAATGCAATGAGAGATTCTCCAGTTTCAGTTTGTGGCGCTGGCGTTGGAGGTATAAGAGAACTTGAGGAGACTGGGTTTTGTATCTATGACATACAACGTATGCATGATGATTTTAGTGTCACCTACTACAATAATAATAATGTCGAAATGGAAAATCAAGTGGCTGTAATGGAAGTTGACTTTTATAGAGCAGATTCATTTGTTGACTATTCTGACGATGAGATAATAGATATCACTCTTAGTGCTGTATCAGAGACCTTTGGAACCAAAAAGATAGGAGCAGACCAAATAGTCGATGCAACAGTAATTAGAGCTAGGAATGCGGTCAGTCACTTTGCTCCAAACTCTGCACTTTACTCACCAGATGTAAAACTAGGAGAGGGAATGTATATCGCTGGAGACTGGGTTGATAGGACAGGGCATGCATCTTGGAGCACAGAGAAGTCAGTTGTAACAGCCCGGCAAGCAGCGCAAAGTTTATCAAAAGACTTTGGCTTGCAAAATAGCCAATGTGAAATCATTCCCACCGCACAAGATACACCACAGCTAACTGCATTACGACAAGGAGCTAGTATTCTCAGAAGAATCTTACCTCCGAAGACACTGCCGCCATCTCCTTGGATATTTGCACAGCAGCTTCTTAATGGAGAAAAAGAGCTATAATATTATATAAGATTTGACATTCTGTATACTTACATCTAACTAGCTAACAGTATATGATACTATCTACTATTTACACATGTTTAAATTTATTTACATAAGTATAAACATTACACAGGCTTACGTCCCGATGTTAACAAAGCTGGCATGGATAGTGGTCTTGTTCCACAATCAGTTATTTGGTTATACTTTGTATTCATCAAAGCTTGAATAGCAATAGTCTGTTCGATAGTCTGTCCAATCAATACTTCTCTAGTTCTTGACGTACCATTTAACAGAACATCATACAGCATGGCGCCGTCCTTGACATTGTTCCAAGACATGTGACTAAGTTCTTCCGACTTGATATTTTCAAAGCCAACCTTATCAAGCTGTCTCTGTGCCTGATCACTATCACCAAAATCAAAGAAATTTGGCCCTTCTGGTAAGCCTTCGACATTTGGATTCCCTGCTTCAGCAATGGATTCAAGAGCTATTCTAAAACCTTCAGTTCTCGCAGGTGGCGACCAACAGCTGAAACTAATCCTTCCTCCTGGTTTTAACACTCGATATGACTCACTTAGGAATGTAGCTGGTTGGTAGAAATGAAGTATACCAAAGTTGCAGGTGATTGAATCAAATGTATCATTATCAAATGGAAGAGATTCAGCACTACCTTTTATATAATCAACTTTGATTTGATTTGTAGCTTTATGTTCCTCTAACTGTGCATCTATTCTTTGTTTTGCCAATGATAGGAAGTTATCAGTTATATCTAAACCAGTCAGATGATACTGATTATCATCAATATCTCCATTATCATTTCTTTCAGATAGAATAGTTTCAATTGCACATGAGAGAACAAAGCCGGGCCCCGTTGCAACATCCAATAGACGAGATGGTGTATTATCATCTCTTGGAAAGTTGACATCTTTCAATAGAGTTGGTATAGTTTGCTGCGTGAGAGGACCAAATCCATTATCGTAATGTTCAAATCCAGACTGCCAATTCTTTATCTCCATGTGATTGAATTGTTCCTCTTGATTACTTGATGATGATATCATTGATCTGCTTGCTAGGATGAATCTCTTACTGTATCTTCCTGATGTTAACACTGTATTAATAAAGGCATATGCGGTTGTTGGTATCATCATCGTTAATATTATGCCTACTGATGCATGAAGATATAGGAACTTCTTTGCTGCCATTCGAGAGACTGCCATCAATAAAAATCAATCAAGTATGCCACTAGAGCTATCAGTCTCAAAAAAAAAAAAGATAACGTACGTTACTCGCCTTTTTACGTGCGCAAAGCGGGGTTTCTATGGTGGCCTCACGCAAAAATGAACGTAAAGTGACGAGTGTACTATTTCACTCGTCTACACAAATTGGTCGATTCCTATGTAGATTTCG
>Ga0214478_100968_pt1 | contig 15591 bp, 10 predicted proteins | sample M1_20Mar14CPVII9_2_FD_178001 | JGI IMG/M metagenome (GOLD analysis project Ga0214478, IMG submission 178001) | Marine eukaryotic communities from Monterey Bay, California, United States - M1_20Mar14CPVII9sort6BwellD7 | ecosystem: Environmental > Aquatic > Marine > Unclassified | place: USA...
AGGTGCTGGTCGCACTTTTACAGCCATGTGTAGGCCGACATCTCGCCTCAGATTGGGCTAAAATTTCCAAATCAGCCCAACATTTGGCCACACCAACCCCTGTTGTGATGGTTTGTGGTAATGATAGTACATGTACAATGCTGTAATGGCAATCAAGTATCAAGTTAGCTTGTTGGTGTTTGTCTTTTTTCAGATTGGTCAAAGTTCTGATTCCCTTCCAGCTTTTTATCAATGTTTGGCCATCCAGTGGTGCTGTACTTGGCCATTAAGTATTCATTGTGAAGGAGGTTGCTAGGTTCAGATCTGCGCCAAAAGTCTGCTTCTATTGAATGCCATACTTAATTTAACTTTCTTTATTTTGGCCTCTCTTTATTGACTTAGTCTCTCAATCATCCACTACGCCCCCCAAACCCAACTAAAACATTTGAAAAAGTCCTTTCTTTACAAAACAATCCCAACATAATCAGTAGTCTCCTCACTCTGTAGCATTGGTATTAATCTTTCTCCAAATACATTCATTAACATATCAACATTAACACGCTTCACCTGTTCATCAATCGATACACCCTGGATATATATTCGTATGGCATTTAATATTGCCATTTGACACATTTGTATTTCATATATCCGTTCTTCTTTATTTCTTTTACCATCCTTTCCACTGTTACCACCATTGGTTAATTTCGTCAATTCATCTTCCCACTTATTCCAATAATCACTAACAACTGGTAATAAAAAACAATCAATGGCACGTACACCAAATAATGATATGCCAACAATACCGCCATAGATGGTACTTAATGGTTTTGACTTTTTTTGATACAGCCAATGTCGATGTTAATAACTTAATAATACGTGGTTTTAATGTAGTATATTGATTACTATATATATTCGATGCTTTTAATAAAGTTCGTGCTGCCAATTCACGTAATGACCAATGATCTACATCTCCACCCTTGACTTCCGGATTGCATAACTTCTTTGCAACAATACATGTACCAACCGGGACAAACAATTGATGCAGGAACAAATCCAAGTGTATATGATTATTATCTAACATTGCATCAAATAGTAAAATCAACCTCTTATAATAACCAATTGTACTCAAATAACTACTTTTGTTATTACCAACAATTGATGAAGATTTAGACATTAATCCAGTAGATATAAATCTACTAATAAATGGTATTAATTCCTGTAATCCAACATTGGATCGTAATCCGATTAATACACTGTTAACTTCATATATTGTCGATATTGGATTATTAATTGTTGATATTACACGTTTATAATACAATTGTAATTCTTCGGATAGTATACGATTTTGTAATTCACGTATACGTATTGATGAATCATGGTTAGTAGTTTTGGTTACATTTTCATCAACCAATTCCAATGAGGGAGCTGACACCAAATCCTTACTGCCACCCTCATTATTATTCCAAACATCATTCATCGGTATCCTAGGCTGCGTACCATTAACAGCCAACCAATGCAATGTCATACCAATTTCACAGGGTGGTTTAATTGACATTTCAGATTGCAAATAGGAATTTAAATCAACTCGTTTTGGTATATTTGATGCAGTCCCTAACAATGAGGCTTTTCCAGTGGTATTTTGTACTAACTGATTATGAGGCGTGGTGATATCATTGTCGTCTGTCGTAGAGTTATTATTAGTTAATGGTATACCACTAACATATAATTTTTCAGATCCACGCCATGACAATGCCAAGTTGATATCATCATGGTGTATTAATCGACGTCGTTTCTCTCTACCTTGGGCGACACCACTATCATTTTTAGTACTGTTTTTGGAGCTGGTATTGTTGCCGGCCGCACTTACATATCCGCCCTTATTCGAATGACGATTAACAACTGCTGATTCACGTACTAATGACGTGATGTGTTGTTCTACTAGATTGGTTAGGGTTGCTTGTGTTGCTGCTTGCATACTGCTATATCTGATCTTCAGTAAGAGATTGCTTTTTTGAGATAAGTATGTTAGGCGGTATCCTTTTAGAACCAAGACAAAAATACATTTCAATTGTATTTGGCAATCTATAGAGCAAGAAATACAAACTATTATACCCAAATATACTGTATTAATACCCATTATATCGACTTTATACCCATTAGGTATTGAAATATAGAGTATTTTGGCCATTTTGGCTTTGTATTTTGCTAAACTAGAAATAAACTAGTAATATCATAGTAATAGGAGCCAGCTAATTTATCTTTGTTTAAACCTTTATACCTTTTCCAAAGCATCATTCAAACCAACTCATTGCCATCTTTGGGTGAAGATGAAGGTTTTTTCATACTCCTATTGATGAACTCTTGTATGCGTGTTAAACTTTCATCTACTTCCTCATCACCTTCGGATCCAGTAGAGCCGCCAGTATCAAGACGTGGTCTATTAAGGCTCTGATTCCTTACTGATAGTGGTGGCGTCATTGATAGCTCCTGTACATGCTCATTTGCTGTACTTCTCAAATAGTTATTATCCCCATCATCAGAAGTACTTGTTACTGTAGTATTGGATGAATCCTCCATTGAGTTGTTTGGTGACAAATCACCTACCTTTTTTCGTCGTTTTCTTCGTTTCTTTGAGGCCATGACAACCTTGACATCATTAATAAAGTCACCAAGGGCTACACTATCCCCGAATGCACGAGGTTCCGATATTCTCCGTCGTCGTTCCTCTTCTCGTTCACGATATCCATCCTCCCATTCATCAGGTGTGAAGACGAAGCAATGTGCCACAGCCGAGAAGAGCATTTCAAGACAGATTAGAAAGTTTTGTGCCTGCATAACAAATGCATTCGCCTCTTCTTGAGAATCAAACTTATCGGCATAAGCAACATTAACAATTATTGACAAGACCATGCGCTGCCAAAACGCTAGGTATTATTTGGATTAGTGTAAGGGTGCATATGTGTTAAAAAGTCAGTGCATCATGTGTCCAAAATGTAGAAACAAAATAGAAATATCCACTCACTCATAAAGACAACACCCTTAATACATAGAAACTTTGGCCACGGATTACACCATGCCAAATCTTCCCGTGTCGCATGATAAAATCGTACCAACCCTCGAAATGCAAAGAAGATACTTATATTCGTAGCAATCATAATATATAATTGGGGTGTCGTCGGGTCTAGGAATTGATCTGGCGTTACTAACAAGTTGGATACTAACCATCCAATTGCCGTTATTGGTCGTAGTAATACAAATTGCATTGCATACATTTGACATTGGTCGAGTACAGCCTCAGCCTTCATTCGGTCTGGACTAACATAGTTGCCATATTCATCAATCTGACCATTGGGATTGTTTGGTATTGTTCTATCCAAACCTGCATTATTGCCACTGCCATCATCATTAGTGAAACTACCTTCACCTGCAACAGCAGTATCATTTCTAGGTGAAGATACACTGTGTTGAGGTACTCTCCGTCGACTTCCAAGTTTATTCGTCGTACTAACCCAACATCTCTTCCAAAATTTTGGACCACATCTACATTTATCAGGTTTACTCAATGTATCAGCTCTCAACTCTAACAATGTTACAACCGCCTGTCGATTACCCCGTCCCAATACTGCAATTAAAAAACTCATAAACATGTATACACAATAACTTTCATAAAATTCACGTATAACACTCAGGTATGGCTGGGCATTAACGAATACTAATGATAGCCAACTACATACGCTGTAGATTGGTGTCATCCATAATACAGCCATAATCTTACGTTGTACTACCGGTAAATGCATATGACGTAAGTGTTGACTTAAATGATATCCACTAACCAATATAACTAATATAGTAAACATACCAGCAAATTGCACCGCCATTAATGAATTTTGATTATCTTGTATATCCTGTACTGTTGCCATATCCTTATTAATACTTTGTGTAGCATCGGCGACAGTTGATGTTATATTGTTAATATATTCATCTGTTGCATTTAATGATTCTTGAACTAACTTTGTAAGGGTTTGGACTTGTTGTGCATAACTCGATTGTTGAGATTGGATTGTTGCTAAATTTTCATTAACTTTTGCAATATCACCTTGATTTGATAAGTTGTTGGAGTGTATGTTTGATTCGAGTACAACGACTGTTGTTGTTATTGCAGCCGCTGTTAGTATGAAGAGGATAAAGGTTGGTAATAATGCCGTGGATATTACCATGATTGCTTTGAGGTATTGTTGCAACTGCAATGCTAACAGTTGCCAGTTTCGAACTATCGCTGATCTGTGGTATCCTTGTCTCTCTCGATATCTGACAGGCCGCGCGTCGCCTATTGGTATATCCTTATAATGCCCCTATACAATAAACAAATAGCACTGGTCTAGTATTCTACTAAGCCTATTCTTCGACGGATGCTATTCAGTTCAAGACATAATATACATTGTAGAAATTATTAAAAACGGGGGCCGAGCACGCCCGACTGCCCCCTTTAAGTGGTGTTTCCTGAAATTTTAGTTGAAACTTCCCATTCTTGGCAGTTGGCTATACATTGATACGCTTGTAGTTATAGGGGGCACGGCGGAAAATCAGCCTCCAATGTGCCTTCAAATGGCTATTTCGTACACAATATGGGTACTTTACGGGTACAAATGACTTATATATGGGTATAAATAGCCCCCCATAACTCGCGGGGAGATTTATGGGGGCTAAGCCCCCCAAATAGCCATTTGATCCCCCTATAACTACAAGCGTACACATGACTACTAAAAAATGATATAGCAACTCTAACAATAAGCCGTAATTAAAATATCAACAATACAAATAAACGAACAATAATTAATATGAACAGTAATGGTGCTGTCAAGGCTGCTACTTATTGGTGGTGGAAATTTATCTCATTTGGGGCTGTAATAAATGTGTTAAATTATCACGGTCGGACAGTAAAGGGCTGATATACTAGAGATAAATTTATCTGAAACGGTATTAATTAACTCAAACCGGCACTGATTAACTAGGATACCATTCTTAAACGGCTCTCTGGATTCCCACTGCCAAACTCATCACATTTGCAAAACTCAATCTGGCGGCCCTCTTCTTTGCTCCAATACTATGTAACTAAGCGTATTAAAGATCCGGCATACACACCTAATTTTAGAATGTTCTTTGTAGATATACTGATTATGAGTGGTATATATCAACCGCCGCGGTTTTATCACAATACTACTCCGAAGTTGGTGCATCGTTTAATGTAAATCGGTTGCTACTACCGTCATCAAACGTACCACGCGTAGATAGCAATACTCTTCCCATCGTGCTGGTGATTGAATAGAAGACCTTATCTTCTAAATTGTTCTCAATTCTACCGTATTGTTGCGCTGTGCGTCTATGCTTCCATCGACTCGTCAAAGATTTAATATGATGCATCTCGGCTCCATTTTAGAGAAGACTAATGGCTATGATATTCTCCTACACGATATCAATAGACGAATATATATTAAACAGTGGCTACTGATCTCGACATGTATTCTTCTTGTAATCGAGTGGGGTTGCTCATATCTATCATACGCCCAATCACTCAATTCTCAAGTAATTGTGGTGAATTGTATTTGTGGTGAATTACAGGTCTACACCAACAATCAATCGGATAAGGCAAAACAACAGCGATTAATCGGCAATCAACGAGGGATTTATTGTAAGATATACCGCCGTGTATAGGTTAGTGTGGTTATTAGGTATTGCATAGGTGAATTGGTTGATTGTGTATAAGTACACATGATATGCACAGGATTGATTAATGACGATATGATGACCAACAATAGTACAGGAAAGGTATAATATTGGGATATTGGGGTATCGGACAAGTATAATACGAATCAATAGCCCAATATACTGCGGATATGAAATATGAATAGACTGGTATGTATTAGTCTTCGGAGAACAAATGCACAATACTATCCACTGCCGAATATCAATGTCTATACACAAACCAAAAACTAGAAAACACAATCAACTTTAGACAGATGCAATGCACGAATGGTAGAATATCTTATCTGTTATACTAGTATGTTGTTGACACAATATGATAACTATGTTACATGAGGTTACATGCATATTATTGTAGTGCATAAAATAGAAAAGGATACACCAAAGAGATGGTACTAATAGATAGTATACTACATACTGCGTGATAGATATCTCTAGGTATGCATATGAGAGGTACCCAATTGGTTGTACTTTGACTTTGATAGAAGTGAGAAGAGAGAAGAGAAAGTGGTATTTGTTGGGGCTAGCCTTTCAAGTTCTGAACAAATTATAGAAATTTTGAACTAACTGTGAACTCTCTCCCTTTTCTTCTTCTTTTTTCCTTCTTTTTCCTTCTTTTCCTTACGGTGCCTCCACCAGCATATTCCTTAAGCCGCCAAAGGTGGCACGTCTGCGTCCGTTGGGTCGCCGCAATACGGTGTTAATTCACATGCACCATACCCTCAATCATCATCTCAAAAAACCCCACCTCAATTGTGCTGTTCTTTATCTGGAAATAAAAGAAGTGCTGGTGCCGATAATAATAAAAATGATGCATCTCTATATAGAAATTATACTAATAATGATGGCAGTGGCAGCGGCGACACAGTGTCCTCGTTGTCTGCCAAAACAACGGTTCAAAATAATAATATCCACCCCCAACACGAATCACCAACTGTACAACATAACAATATACCAAACCACAATAATAATAATACACCAATTCATAATACTATACAACCTACATTATCATCTCAATCTACAACATCTAAACAATCTCATAAACGTAGGTTAAATGGTATTAGTGGCGAAACCCGTCAGTGGAGTGCAGGGAGTTGCGATCAATCAACAAACAATAATGTTGATACGGTTGCACAATCGGCCGATGAAATACTTCTCCAAACCGCACTTGATAGTACAAATATTTGGTCAACTTTATTTGAAAATAATTTGATAGATGAATCAGGTGAAGGAATTAATGATGGTAGTACATCTCCTCTCTTCTCTGCTATATCTGCTGTATCAAATCTTACTTATAATGATCCGTCATTAATTTTTGCTAATGGTGACGGGGAGGATGATGTTGATGAATTGGATATTGCAATTGAGGTTGAGAATAATGATAATACCAAGAAAAGGCGTCCCATGATTATAGATCGGATATTACCAACGGGTGAGAAAAGTAGTGCACAATTAATTGCAGAGGGTGCATTAATTACAAGATTGGGTAGTATTGTAACAAAATTAGTTGATACTGGTTGTGGGGATACTATTATGCCGAAAGGATTAATGTGGGATGATATTAATCTCAATCATCCAAAGATTACACAGCTTTGGGATGTGAAACAGGCAGGTGCATTAGTTTACTACCATGAATTATCAAACAAGGGGGGATACTCAAGGCACCCACAGTCTCGCTACCTTTTGGGCTACAAGAAACTGGAAACTAGTGAGAGCAAGTCACCCATACCAATATTGGCAAATATTCACAACCAATGTGCAATCACCCATAGACTGCTCACCGATGAGATGACCAAACTTTTTAAAGATTATGGATCAGAAATCGGTCCCTTTGTTAATGCCAAGTGTCAAGAGGCAATTGATAACGAGAAGGTATCAGTTCCATTCTATTTCACTCTTACCTGTCAAATCATGACTTTGTTAGAAGGAATAGAACCACGTACTATCCGTGAGATATTTATGGGATTGGTTATTGAGAGTGGTCTTCAAGACTTGTGTGATTTGGATCAGAAGTCAGCAGTTCATGAGCCATTTACGAAGACTTCCTTGTCCCGTTCTATGAAAGATCACGCCGAAGATGCAGTAATTGGAAATGGTTTCTTCAATCATGTTGAATTCAATGCAGAGGAGAGGATGTATATGAGCACTGAAGAGATACAAATGACAGCTCTCGTTAGTTATCCACCTGGGGTCAAAGGAACTCGTATTTCTCATATTGGACCCGACACTGAATTCCCCTCATTAACTGTGTTAATCACCAGGGCGATGTTAAATGCAAGAAACACCGCAGATAGAGTTGTAATGATGGATGTAATGAGTAAACCACCACCGGGAAACGATCCATACAAAGTCTATGCCTACCCTGATGAAGACATCATTCATGGCTACTCCAATGTGTGGTTGCCACAGTTGGAGATGTTTTTGCAGTCAAGTGAACGTGTTTCCATCAAGTGCATTGATACATTTGCTCATATGTGGAGAGTTATGGCAAAGGAGACATCAGAGTTGTTTGTTGAGGTCTTGAATTCAGATGAATGGAAAGAGATTGATACAAAGTTTAGTCGTTATGGAATCGGCTTGAATGCTATCAAATTCCTCATCTACCGCGGATTCAAGCCATTCTGGCATCCTACCAAGTGTATCACCGGGTTGGTCATGCGGGTTGAAGGCAAGTTACGTGTTATATTCGTTTACAGGCCAGTATGTTGGATCGGACACTCTGGACCTCTGAAGAATAAGGATGGCACGCCCTTGTCGTCATCTGCTGCTCTTGGTGCACTCTTTGATCAGGCCAATAGAGCTAATGGCCCCTACATCTTCTCATTGATGAGTCGCCAGTTACAACAACCAAATGCTAGTCTCAACATTAGTACAAACTTGGGTGACTTTCCAATCGCTGGGAATGTACTAATTGCAAGGGACTTGCGTAAATATGGTGGCCTTTGTCTACATGGCGACAAAAAGTTGGCAACCTCGCTCATGAAGTTTGTACTAGCGGGTGATGTTGATTTGATTCGACTACATCGTCTGGTATTTCCCAATGGTAACTGTGAGATTGTTTCACATGCACTACGTCGGGGTGAAGGTCCTTCTTCCGCCAAAGATCCTTGGTGGTTCATTGCATTTGTTGCGGAGTTGGCTGCACCACGAAACGGAACAAAGAAGGAAGCAGTTGCACGTGCATTTAAATGCTTATGTCGGGATCGTGCGGCAGATGGAGACAAACAGCATACGTACATTGCCATCTATGAACGTTATATGAAGTTGATTGGAGAAGAGTATAATGGTGCATTCAGTGGTGAGGTTTTGAAGTTGCTTCAAATTGAATGGCAGTCAACTCGTCACACACTTGTTAAGCCTACACCGGATCAATCTGTTAAGCAATGTGCCCGTTGCAACGTATCCAAAAGAAAAATGGGTAACTTTAGAGGCGAAGAATTGAGGAAGGACGAAGGCATTTGTATATCATGTGAGATCAAGGAAGAGATGAACAAAAGTAACGAACTACAGCAACAACTACAGCAACAACAACAGCAACAAGCCAAAGTGGAGAAGCTTGAATCGCTTTTGGCAATGGATACTCAACAAAAGAAAGCCACGAAATCAAAGAATGCTAGTATTGAGAAGATTGTATCAGCTCAGAACGAAGAACGTAGTGTAATGAATATGTGGAAAGCTGCAAAAGATGAGTTGAAACAGCTTAGAACTGCTCTTAAGGTCGAGGAAGACGAGGAAAAGAAGGCAGAATTATCAGTTAGAATAGATGAAGTTAAGGAGAGGAAGGAAGAGCTAATGACAAAACTGTAAATAAGTTGACTAGTAATGTAGAACATTATGCCCGTAAGCCACACTGTAGTACTTCGGTTATATAGAGTCTCACACTGTAGTACTTCGGTTATATAGAGTCTATAATCATAACGATCCAATAAAATTTCGGGCACTAAGTGGGCACTCGATTAATTTAGGGGGCCGCCAACTAACAATAAAAACCGGGTTTTGCATTGCTGATTGCTGAATTTGGCAGATTTTTTATAGAGTTTGCTCGAATTTTTTTGGTCACTTCCGGGAGAAGAAAAGGGAAAAGAGGAAGGGAGAGAGGAAGGAGAAAGGAAAGGGAAGAAAGAAGAGAGAGGGAGAAGAGGATACATAATAGCATATAAGCATGTCAATCTCATCTACTATGTTTATAAAGTACTACTGTGTGTCCGAGGTCTTTCTCTACAAATACGAGCTCGATTTTATACCTGAACACAAATACCAAATCCATATACGCCGAACTACTTCCAGTGATATAATGTATATTGATACATACATGTAGCAGTATTGGTTGTTGTTTCAATAATTTCCATAGTGTGTAGTGCAGTTCTTCATACTGCTGGTGTCAGCTGAACAGAGGGATCGTATCCTTGGTATCCTTCTAGTGTGCAATATAATAACAGTAACTTCAGTCGGTACACTTTATGCTCAAATATACAACCTATTCAGCATAGATAATTCAATCCCAGTGAACCTAATCAACTACTAATAAATGATGATGTAATAATATAACTCTAAATGTTGAGGTTGACGTGCGTACTATCGTCCATCCTCCACTTCCACATACACGTATCAATTATCAATAACGTATCCTCGATACGTATCTCAATTTCTTTATACTTCATAATGTGATATTTATTATTCTTTTCTATTGATATCTAATATGATTGATGTATGTCGTATATCCTCTTCGTATGTTATATTGTTGCTCCGATCGATATGTGACTGCAACTACTTCAATTGTTAATTTTGTCTTTACTTTGTTGAGTTGCAAATGCTCTGGTTGCATCGTATCCCCGAATCTCCTCTCTTCAATGTATTACCAGCAGTTTGATATTATCCAAATATAATATTAAACTCATCATATCTCACGCCTTCTATAGATGTGTATTGTTTTTTAGTATTATCTAGCACATGCACCCGTTCGTTAATATTATGCATCTATTGGACTGTAACCTCCGCTACTAGTAAGTATCTCGTCACTAGAATGAATACACTAAAAATAATTTAATTTTTTAGTGTATTAATATTGACGATAGTACACTGATCTCCGAACGTGGGTACGTGTGTTGATATTGTATTATTTATCATTTTTGATACAGCTATCCTATCGAAGTTTATATCAAAATAAGGATTGATAGGCGCCGTTGAATGGTTATATTCCGAACATATGATAATTTAAGACACCTTCATAATAATAATTGAGTATGATATTGTTCATTGAGGCGTTCAATTGCGTAGACAATAGTAGCAATCGATTTACTACCTCAAACGATGCACCAACTTTGGGGTAATATTGCGATATAACTACGATAGATGATATATACCGCCCATCGCCAGAACAACTACACACAACAACTTAAAGGGAGGTAAGTATGCCGTATCTCTAACACGGACAGTTGCGTAGTATTGGAGCAAAGAAGAGTGGTCGTCATGTTGGCTTTTGCAATTGATTTGGTTTGATCATAAGAAAGAATGAGAAAGCCGTTTCAATTTGAAGACTGAGCTACAAAGGTATGCACTGTAAAAACAAGTACTCTTTACCTTTGACTCTATCGTTTATTCCCACGTGTTCTATCGTATGCGAACGTTCTAATAGAACATTGTTAGTAAATTTTAGCAGTTTATTGCGTGTTCTATTAGAAAGCTTCGCAAACTCCAAACGGTATCTGCCCTGAATTTACATTAAAAAAGGGGGCACTCGAGGAGCTTAAGGTGACTCCCCCGCTAATTCCCTAAACACTATAGGCCTCAAATGCTACTAAGCAAAGCCCATAGAAAATGGTGAAATTTTTGAAGATAGACTGCCGCGGATGAACTTCAGTTTATGTTCAAGATGCATCTGAGGGATGCAAAACCATTTTTCATCCGCGGCAGTCCATCACCAATTCGATTTTATATCAATATTTCTACAATTCTTCATTCATTTGTTAAGTAAAATATCGCGAAGCTTATAGGATTTCTGCGTGAACAGATAAGGTTTTTATATGAAAATTTGTAGGTAAATTTTAGCAGGGGAGTCGCCTTAAGTGGTGCACCGAAAGTCGAGTATATAACACGAGAGATAAGAATATAGTCCTCTTTTATATTATTATGTTGTATTGCAGCAACTTGTGCCGCCGCTTATACATAGCCTACCATTAACGTATTAAAGAACAGCAGAATCACGGAGAGATTAGTATACTATGGTCTCGCCATCTAACAGGCGGCAAAGTGGTAGCAATACCAAATCATCATCAACATGGGCAACGATATTACTTGGCCTTGCAGCCTTCATTATTATTACACCAATATTAAACTATTTAATAATGTCAAAGAGTATAAGTAAGTCAGATAGTACAGCTGATTTACTTGAAAAGAATAGAATATTAGAAGAACGGATACAACAACTCGAATCAGTTGCAGCGGCGGTATCTTCATCAACTAAACAATCACAACAACAGCAGCAGCTATCACCATTGCAAACGAAAGCAAATTCAATAAATAGATATTGGTGGCCATCCCATACAGATGGTGGATTAATAGGTAAAATATATATACAACAACATCCATCTAACTGTAAATCTACCAAAACAAAGTATTTAGTATGGCGTAGTCGTCCAAAGCCTGAAGATGATACGAGAGGATTAACAGCATGGGGGCATGCTGGTTCAAGTAATTTGTTGCATGCATTTACAGATGCTGATAGTGTTCCTCATTATCCTTCTAGGGTATTGATTAATGATGATAAGGTATGTATGTATGTTTTCTTATATGATGTTCATATCTTGTGTCCTTTTTCTTTCACATCTGTTTATACTCAATCATTCTGCATCACTTCTAGATTTGGCCAATGGCAAAAGGATGTCAACATGGTCCAGAAACTCGAGAATGTTACTTTGAACCATTAACACATTGTCAATTATCACATGTCAATCTAGCCAATGATACAATCAACTCCTACACAATGAAGAATGAAAAGGAAGATTACGATAGAAACAAACGTACAGTATACACAAGTCATAAGTTATGGTTCCGACTAATTAATAAGAAATACTCATGGACTTCTTTACCGGGCATAGAACGAGATCATTCACAAATACAAATTATGGCATCAATGTTGGCATATTACTTCCGACCAAAACCATGGTTACGGCAACAGATTGATGAAAGGATACATAAGTCAATACCGGCTGATCTTAATCCTGAACGGACTGTTGGCGTACCTATTAGACGGAGTGATAAATGCTTTGGACATAATGTTACAGGATCAGCTAGAGGTGAATTAGATTGTCCTCCATTAGAAGAGTACTTACAGGGTATTAGACATTTTCTATTATTTGATCCATTGATTGAGAATGTGATTGTTACTTCAGAAGATAAGACTGCTTGTGATGAGTTTGTAGTGTTAATGAAGAAGGAATTACCATTATTACGAGTAGTGTTGAATGTAGGTGATGTTCAGCAAGGAACTGGGAGTGGTTCAAAGTTGGAATCTTATGTGGAAGGAGCGGGTAATGCTGATGTGGTGGCATCAGCCTTGACGAGCTTGCATTTACACCTGCGTGCAAAATACTTTATCCTCACGACAAAGAGTACTTGGACATCGACTATTGGTGTAATGGCTAGAGTGTATGGATTTGCAACTGACATTTACGCAATCGATATTGGCAAGAATACTAACGCCTTTAGCGCATATGCACGATCCGGAAAGTATTGTGTTTTTTGATTTCTCGGGCTTCTTCTTTGAACTTAAATGCCTTCATTTGATCGTCTTGCACACCACATTCACTAATATATATTACCATCATCTCCTCTCATAACTTCCAGGTTGTATGTGTACAAATGGACCAAATGACAGAGTTTAGCTTAAGTTTATACCTCTTCAGAGACATTACTATCCCGTACACTCTTTAAACAACATGTTCGTACAATTAACTTCTTTGCAAGCCTTTGGGCCAACGTCCAGGGGGACTTCTTCTCTACTTCCTTCTTTTCACCTTTAACTAGAGTTTCGAATTCGGATTCACCAGCTGTGTTTTCTCCACTTGAACCTCTCATTGGTTGACGATACCTCTCAAGGTTAACATCATCAACAACTACCCAATCATCACCTTTGGCTTTATCTTGATTTATTTGGACTGTATCCAATCCCTGAACTTCCTCAATATTATCTGCTTCGGGTTTTGTATCATCTTCTTTCTTCACACTACTCTCCTCTTCAACTACTTCAATATCCGGTACTACAGGCGGCAACAACTCATCTGTTTCTGCATCATTAATATCTCCGATAAATGATGACTTATCCGCTTCAACATCATCATTAACATCTCCAATATAGGACGATACTGATTTAGTTGGAGAGGAGGGATAATTGGTATCAGCCTCTGGTATCTTGCTATCTCTAACATCCGCCGCCAACTCTTTTAAGGTTTCATCATTATTCTTCTTTGCCGATGCTGATAGTGTACGTCCTAGACTACTCAGGGCACGATTTCTTTCGAGGGTTAAACGTTTGTTGTCTTCTTCTTCATCATTAGCACCCTTTGCATCATGAAAATCATCTTGTGTTGCGGTGGTATCTTCAACTTCCTCCGAGGTTCTAGGCGATTTATCACCATCAGAAACATTCTCATTCTCATCAGCAGGTATAAACGATTTAGATGAATAGAATACATCATTATCTACCTCCACTTTACCATCCTTCTCAGTTTGAGGAGTCTTTGTTTCGGTGTCAAATGAATCAATCTTTTGCTTTTGGTGGGTATCTTTTATTGTTGTTGCAACACTATTACTACCAGCTCCGGATATACAGCTTTTACATTTAGCAGATGAACCTTTCTTCCATTGATTTGCACTATACTCGACCTTTTGAAGATCTTTATTGCAACTTGAACATGATCGAGACATACTTTGAGAAGTGTGCTTAAGATACTCTCTTGTTGTGCTTCTCTCTTGGATTTGTATGAAAAAAACGGTACCACCAAAGTTATATAGTTTTTAAAGGTATTAATAGATATACTAATGGATTACTCAGTTGTTTATCTGCAGGGTTCATAGCATCACCTTTTACACTCATAAGTTCAGCTACTATTTGAGGGGTATCCTTTTTGCAATATGGCGATAAACGTATTGGATTATTCACTAGGCCTTTTGATTTATCACAATTTTCCCACCACCCTATTGACTATTGCAATGCTACTCAACGCATGCTGGGTCTTCTTCTACCATGACGGCACCCCATAAACTGCATCGATCGACACCGATAACTCAATTTACTACTATCATCATCAAAGTCAACTCACCAAACAACATGAAGTTCTCAGTACAAACTCTCGCCATTGCATTGTCTGTATCCGTATCCTCTTGTCAACAAGTACTTCGTAAGAATCGTCATCAAAAGCAACGGCACCTACAAACATTCGATAACAACAATGGCGTTGAAAAACTAAAAGAGTTGGCCGCCAAGATTGGAGACGAACTTGATGTTGATATTGAGGGATTGGCCGCGGCACTTAAAGGTTCATTGCAAATCGGCGATGAGACGGATGTAGGTCCATCGTCATCATCACTCGTCGGTATGATGAAGGGGAGTGATGATACAACATCATTATACTCAAGGTCGAGTAAATCTGGCAAGTCATGTAAATCCCAGAAAGAACTCCCTCCATTGGTTAGCAGAGTATACACTGCATCGAATCAACCCAATAATAACAATGAGGTAAACGTCTATGAAAGGGATTTGCATACGGGTAAACTTTCATTCATTGAAAGTGTTGCCACTGGAGGTTCTGGGAACCAACTAACAAGTCCACCAAATGGTGAGGGTGAGCGTCC
>Ga0214478_100969_pt1 | contig 15569 bp, 8 predicted proteins | sample M1_20Mar14CPVII9_2_FD_178001 | JGI IMG/M metagenome (GOLD analysis project Ga0214478, IMG submission 178001) | Marine eukaryotic communities from Monterey Bay, California, United States - M1_20Mar14CPVII9sort6BwellD7 | ecosystem: Environmental > Aquatic > Marine > Unclassified | place: USA...
CATCCCAATCACCACCTCTACATATAGTCTCATGATGCCATTCCATATCAGCTTAGTCTTCAGCAACCAACTTACTTCCCCTATCATAAAGCGCTTCACACTTGTCTGCATTCTTCACGATAGATGCAATGTATAATGCGGTGTCCACAATCGGTGGCTCCTCACTCTTTTCAAGCTTGAGGATAACCACTTTGGTGTTCTTCAAACAATCGCACATTAGATGAGTTTGGATTATCTTCCTATCCTCCTTCTTCCAGACAGGAATCACAGTAAACCAGTAACTCGTATCTGGAATCTGAAAGGTCAAACCGTCATCCTTCTCAAGCACATCTGTATCTTGCCAAGCCTTGATACGGTCGGGAAACACAATTTCAAACATTTCTTTCGTTGGCATACCATCCACAATGTCAACGACAAGTAACTCGGGCTGATTTGGTGCGATGTCATTAAAGCTCAAAGAAGCAGCTTTTGTGGAGTACATGAAGCTGAGATGATTATCCGCGTTACGGACTGGTTTCATAATAGCCCGGGCATAGTCCGAAGGCATTGTTTTTAGCATGCGCCTAATCTCTGGATTGAATTTTCGTAGAGTTTCTAATGCAAATGATGTTTCCTCTGACTGACCAATTACTTTCAACCCCAACTGACAGATTTCATTAGCCTTATCCCACTGGTGTGTATCCATGTAGCACATGGTCAAAGTCCACACCAAACTAGCGAAACAGTTATCATACTTGTACCGCTCGAAAGGCATACATAAATCTAAACCTAGCTGACAATCCTTTATACCGTCCTCGTAACATTTTCCCTTACACGCAGTTGCAGCACGTTGGAAGAAATAAAAATGGTTGAATTTATCTAATTCAATGGCAGCCGTATACAACTCATGAGCTTTTTGAAAGTTACCTGCCTTCTTCATCTTATGTGCTTCATTGTTTAATTTCTGTGCCTCATCATTACGTCCATAATATCCATTATCATACACCGCACTAGTACCACGACGACGACGCTCATCTTCTTCATCGTTTAGGGATGACAATTGAGCATAATACTCCATCGATGGCTCAAGGAGACGAGTTGTTGCAATACCACCACCAGTTGTCTTTTTCTTACTCTTCTTGCCCTTCTTTCCCATGTTTTTGAGTCTGTGTTGAAAAGTAGAATCAGCGTACATTATAGTATGAGTAGCTGCTACGTCATGTACCTATATAGAGAGTGCATTTACTATCCGTCCAACAGAAGACACTGTGTATATTAAACCATAATACACCACCTTAACATACCTATAATTTTTTTTTGATCACATGATATGCACATAATTTCGTACCCCACAACCGCGCTGCAAATCATCAACATAATAATACGATACATAATGCAATAAACATTCGGCTGATCGTATGACTCACCTCTTTAGCTATGACAGCAACAAACAGCAACAGCTATCCACCTCAACCTCATAATTATAATCCTTCCCTCATATCTTTCTCGTTTGATCGCCAACTCGAATTTAGCCAAGGCTCGTAGAATAAAGATAGACTCGTTTAAGAGGATGTTGCAATACATCTCTGCTTATCGTAGATATATTACTTATATACACAATCTAACTACTTCCCATCTTTCTAAGAATTCGTACCTTGTCGTTTTTCTCATCACGAACCGCACATAAACATCAAAATACAACACACCAAACACAACACCACACAATAACTTCAATACCAAAATGATGGCTATCCCAACTCTTCTCTTGATTGGTTGTATAGTATTATCAACTACTATTTACACCGTGAATGGTTTTAGTAGTATCTATTCGAGAGTAGGAATTGGTCAGTATAATATTTACTTCACGAGAAGTTCATGCCGCATTTGTGTTCAACAATCCAAGTACGTCAAGTCAACCATTTGCAATCATATTCCACAGCCACAACGACGACAAGGTACTATTATGTTGCAATCTAGTAGTCTATCTGATGATCTACTTACATTAGTTAATGATAATAGTGTTGAAGAGGATCACAGAGATCAGATTAAAAGTACAATTTTCTCACTAGAAGGTTCATTTCAGACATCTTCTACAAATACTACCGCTTCTGATAATGTCAGTAGATTTCAACCATTACTTGGGCTATATGAAGTTCAATCAGTCATCACATCAAATCCAAAGGATAATCCAGTGGGAGGCAAATGGACACGGTCAAACGGATTGATGCAAAAGTTATTCCGTACTAGATCTACATTTCAACATCTCGTTCAATTCAATAGTACCGGACTATCTACATATGTTGGTGCAGTAGCTGAGGCTATTAATATTATTTCACTTGATGCATTGGATGGTCTGTTACGTGCTACTGTTATATTAAGAGGTGATGCGGTACCATTATCAATAGAGCAACGAGATGAGATGAATATGAATAGAACGTCATCGACTCCATCATCATCATTACTAACACCACTGACTAATCTGGTAGTCCGGGCCTATTTTGATGCTCCTAGAATCTACTTTGGTAAGAGACGAGGCAGAAGAGGCAGTTCAAGTTATTCGTATTTACCATTACAAATCGGTCCTAAGTCAGGCGTTGTACTTGACACAACATATTGTGATGAGCAAGTTCGAATTGGTATGGGTGGGACGTCAGGGTCAAGATTTGTATTCACAGCAACTGACTCGCTTGAAGCAAAGGAGTATAAATCACTTCTCAAACTTCCATATATAAAGAAATGGAAACTACTTGCACAATTAAGTACTGCCTTGGTTATATCTTTGTGGTATATATTCGGGAGTAATGCCGTGGGAGATATGATTAGAGATAACTTGATATCTCCACTAAGTCTCAAGGCTGGAATAAAGTTTTCTCGTAGAATGACTAGAAGAATGAAAAGTTTGGCACCTTTAGCTGCTATTATGTCATCATATCCCGTTGTGATGAAGATACTTGCCAGTCTAACATCAGTATTATCAGGTATTGGTTTATTATTGATATCTTTTTCAAGCGGTGGCATTGAAAGAAGAAGAGGCCAAAGGATGGAAGATTATGAATCAGACTTAAGAGCTCATCAAGAGTATGCAGCAGAATAGATGGTAACTGACATGTGGCGGTAGAGAATGTCATGATTATAAACAGTGATTCGTTAGCTCCAAAAATGGTATTAAGATACAGATGTGACATGGGCTAACTCAACTCAGAGATACTAACACTAACAAACTAGAAACTAGCTGCCATTACTTTAAATGAAAGTGTAATACCTCGGTAGAAGTAGAAGTATTTCTATCATTCATAACCTTTCTATTTCTAGCAATTAGAGGAGGATACCCTTTGACCTTACTCTTACTCAACATGCTACAGAGGACTCATGCGTACTTGCTTTCCCATCATCCACCAGCAAGTGATTGACTATCGCCCGCCTACAAAGGAAAGAAGCTCTCCGGCAGTTACAGAAGTGACTTCGTATATGAATTATTTTAATGAAGAAACATCAGAAGCTACTTGCATTAAAGTTGCAACTACGAAACACTCACAAAATAGTCGTCTCAATTTTCTCGACGAGCTGAAACTACGACGGCTAACGCGTGTTATCGTACAATATTCAGCGTAATCTATTAGTCTTTCGTATAGTACTTCGTGAGTGTCAGAAGTTGAACTTTCGAGGATACTGGAAATCGAGCTCGCTGATTCTAAAAAGATGCCGCCACATTGTGTTTGCTTGATAATGCTCAACGCCAGCATTCATTATATTGCAATGAAGAGCTCATAATTTTGATCATCGATCATCTACTACATCAAACTCCTACATAGTCCAACGCTATCACCTTCCTCTACTATCTATCACCAACTAATAATTAATCATGAAGATTTCAGCATTAGCCGCCACACTTCTTATTGCCACCACCGCCCATGCCGCTGAAACAAAGCAACATGTTCGTAAAGCCGAGGGCGAAGCCGACAAGTTGGCCGAGGCTATCGAGGTAAGAGACGATACTTTGTGTTCGATCTGTTATATAATGATGTGCATCTTGTATTATATGTTAAGTGTTTCATATCATTCATATCATCTATCATATCTTTACTCATATCAATATCATATCTATCTTGACCTTAAATTTAGGGCTCCTGGTTTAACTTTGATAAGTATAAGCCAGTAGCACCCAAAACATGTAATGTAGGTCACTTCACCACTGGAGAACTCGACCAAGATGGACAGATCTGCACCATCGTCCCAGCTCTCGCTAACCAGCCCGGAGCCCCATCGACAACCGACGCCAATGGTGTTTTCTGTACTGGTGGATCCTCACCCAATATAGTTGGACCATACTCATTAACCTTTACTCCAGTTCCCCTTCCCTCTGGAGTTACGGCTCCTCCAGCTCAAGATAATCTTATCCGTATCGTGTTGGATTTGACCACTTTCCCTCAGAATCCTGCTCCCGGCGATCGCCGCCTTCAGACCAATCCAATGCTTGACCCCGCAGTCAATGGTGGTACTGGAAAACCCACCACGATCACATTCCAAGGAACTTGGAGTGAGGACTGTAGCTTCCGTGCCGTATCCACCCAGGGTGGGATGATTACTGGCAACATGGACTACTGGACTCATGGTCACGACTCCGTGAGCGTTGACTTTACCCAATCTGGTCAGGTCACCTCTCCATTGAACAGCTTACCAGGCCAGTTTATGATGGACAATGTTGTTGGTTTGTTTGTTTCCAACTTTGCATTTGCCTTCTCGGCATCCTTCTCGGACCACAATTATTAAACAAGTATGAGGGAAGGAGTGGGGGAGTGAGGATATAGGGGAGAAGAATGGTTTGTGTTTTTTAATTTAGAAAAGTATAATAGTGGTGTTGGGTAGTAGTGTAGTCGGTTTTGCCTTTGGATAACCTTTGGAGTAGATCTTCAAAATATTAGACAAACTTATTATACCCCACTTAAGCGTCCCTTACTTGTTATTCATACGGTCCATGTATTTGTCATTAACACGGGCAGTATACCCAACGCCTTTCCTTGCAACAGTCGTCTCATCTTCTTCATCATCTTTATTGTTTTCATCTTTACTCTGGTTCTTCTTCCCTCTGTTGTTGCTATTCTTATTTCCCTTCTTCCTTCCCTTCTTACCAATCAATAATGATGATACATCTAATGAGAATAACACTTTACCTGAATCCACTGCACCTACTTCCCTTGCAACCTCCTTTGATAATAAAGTCTTTGATACCCATGTCGTGACATCTACTACCTCTAACAGTTGCTGCTTCTCACTTACTATACTTTGCTGCTGCTGCTGCTTTTGTTGTTGTTTCATGGGTAGACAAACAAAGAAACGTACACCGCCACTAACAATCTGTTCATTATCAACCTCGGCCTGATCAGGTGCACTAGCCCATCCTTCCCCAACACGAACTGGTACGAATGTTCCTCTAGTGAATGGTGGAGCAACTTTCCCAATAGCAGCGGCTTGTTTCATTGCCTTTGTTCTTGTTGTTAGATTCTTCTGCCACCGTTCCCAAACTTTTCGACTTGTATTATATCGTATCGTTGGAGGGATGGTACTTGTATGTGCAGCTGGGTGATATACTTTATCCTTTTCTATCCACGTTTGTTGTTCATTACTCCAGAGATGGTTATTGTTTTGTAGCATTTTATTATCATTCTCTATTTCTTGAGCTAGTTGTGCTGCCTTGAGTTGTGGCAAGTGTATCTTTTCCCATAATTGATCTGCTTTGGTGCTTGCCTGTTCTCCGAGGATGAGGGACATCACCTTGTATAGAACGAGACAAATGTAACGCACAATCAAGTAGAATGATGATTGATGTGTCGAAGATTGGTGGATGTAAGGCCGAAGAGCAAGAAGAATCGATACCGACATTGAATAATTATCAACACTGTCCAATTGTTGCTCATCTACCTCGTCTGTATTTGATGCACTATTAATAGCTTCTCTTACCGTAGCAATAACCTCATCAGGATCTAACCGTACCAATATTGCTTGTTCTCGTAATGTAGCTTCATCTGCACTTGACAGTTCCGTCTTTAAACTTATCTCTGCAAGTAATACATCAAACTTACTTTTATTCTTCATATCCTCATCATATCGTATATCCAACTTTGTTTGTACCTCATTTTCAACACGTGCTAGTATATCATCTAATATATCTGATTCTAAGTTTGATTTGAGACTGTGCTTTGGTAGGTGCATATTCTTTTCAATGGTACGATATAACCAATCTTCTGATTGATAATTATTTTCGTAGCTCTTTAAAACTTCGGTCATTGTCGCTTCGAGTTTGATTAGGTCAATGTTGATGATGCTAGTACTACTTTGCTTAGGTATTTTGTTGTTATTTAGTTGTTCCTTTGCTTGTGAATGTTTTTCAGTGTCATCTAGAGTTTCATCTGCATCTTGAGTTTCATCTAAGGGCAGAGCAGAGCTATCTTCTTCAAGAGTAGTATCCTCATTAGCTTCGAGGGTATTATTATCTGTTGCAATTTCGTCACCAAGTAACAGGTCATCATCATCATACCTCCTTGACTTTTTATTCTTCTTCCCCATCTTGGCGTATACTACTAAAGTCTATGTTATGTTGGGTGGTGTAATTTTACTGCAATGAAAATTATGTGCACAAGATGTGCATCAAATTTGTATTAATGTCAATCGTTGGTTCTATATATCGTACACAAAGCATCTATTGAATATATCCACCGCAATCTCTGTAAATATGCCATGCAGATTAGTCACTACACTCCACGCTCCTACCCGCATCCCACACATACATAAACAAATGACCGTTCAGTCGCTCTTTATCCGTCGTTGAACTCAACTCTTTGGGGGGAGGGGGAAATAAGGCTCAATCGAGCTGATGATGACGATGTACTTTCCTAAATGGCAATGGTAAGCGCTAGTAGATGTATAGTTTTTTTGTATTGGTATTATATTGCAAAGAGAGAGCTCTATTTTATAATTGGTGGCCGTAGTTTAATCTTCTGTGCATATGATATGAGGCACTTTTCCTTCTAACATTTCTTCTTCTTCCAACACATCACATAACAGAGGTGGCGTCCAACATTTGTACTCCTCGGTAGCAGTAGTAACCGTTCTTCTTCTAATATAAACACTCGTCGATTATCAAAGAGATTTGCAATAAAATCAACATCATTACGTACACTTTCAACTACTACAGCGACTACGTTGACGATACCCGATTTACTACTCAAAAAGCCCATAGCAGATACTAATTCTAATTCGAATATATCACCAATATTGTATAATATGGACCAATTAACTTCCATGGATATATCAGTTGGTGACACAAACACTAGTCCAATTGCAAAAGAAGAGCTGACGAATGGCGGAGCCTCGGGTATACAGCAGATTGCTGCTGCTGCAAAAGAAGAAGAACAATCAATGGATATTTCTCTTGGTGATAGCTCAAGTTCAACTGCTCAGCAGTTCAAGGATAACGAATTGCAAAACTCATCATTGAAATCGGCAGAAAAAGGCGATGAGAGTTTACTACCTTTGGAAGGGCAGCAAGATATCAGCTCGTCGGCCACAACTGCTGGGGAGGATAATGAGGATGTAGAAATGAATAAGTCTACTACAGAAGATAATTATCCAACAATTGGGGCATGTAAAAGTATCGAGGAGGCATCTGTTAATACCACTATTGAATGTCCATTGGATGACGACGAAGAAGAAAATGGGATTGATAAGGAGGTGTTGTTGCAAAGCACCCTCTCCACTGATATTAGCATGCAAGCTGAAGAATCCCCAACATCACCATCAAATCTACATCACAATGTCAAGCTATGTCTAACACCTGCTGAAATAGAATTATTTACATTATTAACAAATGCCGCAGAAGTTTATGAAAGTGGTAAATTAAATATTAATCCCAACCCTACCAATGATGATGTTAGTGCTCGTGGTGGCTTTACGAAACAACAGCAGTCATCTTCCATTACAAATAAAGATAATGGTAAAAATGAAGGAGAAACAGAAGAAAAGTCATGGTTAAAGTTACCACCAAAGATTAATCAACCAATACAAATCCGTATAGCGGGGGGATGGGTACGTGATAAGATTATTAATCAACACTCTGTTGATGTTGATGTCGCGTTGGATTGTATGATGGGTGTGCAGTTTGCACGGATTGTTCAGGCTTATTTAGCCTTGGAGAATAGTAAGAAAGAGAAAGAGGAGAAGGAGGGTGGTGTGAATGGTGATTGTGTAATGAAGGAGCAACAGGAGAGTGAAGAACAGAAACAGCAGGCTGAGGCTTTCGCAGCCTTACCACCATCCAAACAAGGAGGTAAAGCCGCCAAGAAACAAAAGAAGAAGAATAAACAACCCAAGATAGGTGTTATCGGTGCCAACCCTTCCCAATCGAAACATCTTGAAACAGCCACGATGAATATACACGGTATAGACATTGATTTTGTTAATTTACGTGCCGAAGAAGTATATGAGTTAAATTCACGTATACCCACTTCTCAAACGAAAATGTTTGGTAGTCCATTGGAAGATGCATTACGTCGTGATTTTACAATTAATTCCTTATTTTATAATGTACGGACAAATAAGATTGAAGATTGGACAGGACGAGGATTAGATGATTTAATTGTCCATCGGAGGATTGTAACGCCCGTGGATGCACATACGACCTTTCATGATGATCCACTGCGTATCTTACGGGCTATTCGGTTCTGTGTTCGGTTAGATTTTACATTAGATGATGAAATTGTCCAGGCGGCCATGAGTAAGCGTGTACATCACTCGTTACATGTCAAAGTTAGTAGAGAACGTGTTGGCAAAGAGTTGGAGGGGATGTTAACGGGTAAACATGCCAAACCTGGTCAGGCATTAGATATGATTGCAGATTTGCATTTGGCAGGGTCAGTTTTTGCCTTCCCTGGTTCATTTCCCGGCGATAGTTCCGATTTACATGCCAGTGGTCCAGTTACTGGTAATATATTGGGTGTGCCATATAACTGTAGTTTGGGTACGGATACAGTAGAAGCTGTTGAGAAGGCGGTTAGTCAACGAGCCATGGGTTGGGAGGAGAGTAGTAAGTTGTTATCGGTATTGCCTACGGTGATGGAGGGACACACTGATGAACGTGAGAGTATAATGAGAGAGAAGAAAACCACCGAGGAGACAGTTGTGGCATCATTACCATCTACCGTCGTCGATACACGTCTCTTGCATCTATGTGTTTTCATCCTACCATTTCACAATTTAACCTTTCCCGATAAGAAAGGACGGGAGGTATCGGTGACATCTCAAATGATAAAGGAGGCCCTCAAATTTCCCGTTCGGGACATACAAGCAGTATCAAAGATATTATCTCATGTTGATGAATTGGCTACAATGCTATCCGAAATTCGATCAGAGTTGGCAGAAGCACAAGATGGACAAGGAGGAGATACCCCATTCAAACTCACACCACCTTGTCGACTTCGAGCTGGATTACTTTTACGTTCACTTAAGGAAACTTGGGTGACATGTCTGCTAACTGCCGCTGCTTGGGAAATTCGTTCCTATCAACGACTTGACAACGGAAGTGAAGAGGCAGCATCAGCAATACCTCTAGATCAACCCGCCCGTGAGTTCTACCGTGCCATTGTTGATGACTTGGCCTTAGATGAATGTTGGAAAGTACCACCTCATTTAAATGGGAAGGAAATCATTAAAGAGTTGAGTCTACCCAAAGGTCCAATCGTTGGTGTATATCTCGATGATCAAACAAGATGGATGTTGTTAAATCCCGACGGGACAAAAGAAGAATGTAAGGCACATCTTCAAGAGAGGAAACGAGATCGTGAGTCACAAGAGAGTAGTGGAAGTGAACATCACATTTCAAAGAAGATTTGTCCTTAGTCCTTAGACATAGCAATAACTGTAAATATAAATCACTATGTACTACTAACGACAGTGCCCATGGGGTATTCACCAATGAGTAAAGAGCGTATTAACGGTCATTTATTTTAGTTATCGTCTAATCTACTCAGCTGTAAAGGATATGGGATAAAATGGGATACTGTCTGGCACAACAGCGGCCATATTTTACAGAGAAGGTCACCTAGGCTCTTCAGACTTATCCTTCTATTGTCAACATCAGTTCTTGCAATAATCTCCCTGAACCCCTTAATTTCATTGACTGGTTGTATTTGCATTACTATTAAAGCAGTGTCCCTGATTACCTCAGCCATAGCCTCTGTTGACACAATTTCCGAGACTGGTGAATCGGTATTGATATCACGTCCACTATCCGATGACATCAAGACCATTGGACGGCACACGCCGTCACCTGCAAGACACTTTGTCAAACGCTCGTAGTAGATAATGTCCGGCCAAATGTTAAACTCCACAAGTACAGCCGAACCATCATTTCTTATCATTGCATCACCACCAATCAGCACATATTTGGTTAGATCGTCTTTTGTCAGTTCCTTGAGATTGTTGAAGACTCCACTTGCATCGTCACAAGCATCCGATATAGCATCAATCCAATCATGAGCAAAGTCAGAAGACACGGTATCTCTAGAGTTCCTTCTCTTCTTAGCACTATTTTGCCATTCGTTTCCATTTATATCTTTAGGAGTATCGACAAACACCAAACGAGGCACGGGTTGTTTTGCATATGATTGCTTATTAATTACTTGGATGTCAGCATTTGTTTCTTTTGGATCATATTGGTACAATGACCACCGAACACTGAAGTGACGATGAAGGTATACTTTCCCTCTTGCAATAAGCAGAAAGAATCGAATATCAAACCTTCGTCCTGAAATTTCGTCGTGTCCATGGAGTGTATACAGATCTGTTACAGCTTGCTGAATGATCACATCTCCTTCCCCTTCATCAACATCATATCTGCCATCCTTCTTCAGCTCTTGATAATCCTCAGCTAATTCATCTCTTGTCTTGACATATATACCTTCCCCTCGAGTTGCATCTGCTTTCTTGACATAGAAGATACCCTCTCCTTCCTCTTCCGTATCTCCTAGAGCTTCCTTGTATGATGAGTAACTTCTGGGAAATACTTTTGATGCCAATGGGTCATCCTTGTAAAGTTGATACAACTTGAATTTGTCATCTAATTGTTGCACTGCGGGATGGGAAAATGTTAAAGCAGAGTATATTGTACTGTATTGAGCAGTATCCATCTCGGCTGGTAATGCTAAGTCATCACTACCCATCTCTAAATAGCCAGTATTCTTATCCTTATAAACATCACCTCCATATTGTGAGTAAGTGAACAGAACTTTTTCATCACTTCTTACAATATGCTTGTTCGACAAATCTTTGAATGCACGATGGAAGAGAGCCTCAACTCCGTCAATAACCATGTAATCAACATTATTATCAGTCTCATAGACTTTATATCCATATGGCATACACCAAGAGATTGGTACAATCTTTTGTGCATCATCTCCTTTATCCAACTCATCTCTATGATACTCAATGCCAATAGTATTAGGAGTGTTAATACCCTCTGTGTTGGGGCTCATTTGATCAGCATCGGATGTTAGATACATTGCCTCATATAGTTTTGTATCATCGGTATCATATAAACACTTTAACCACATTCCTGGTACTAGCTTGTCCATATCTTCAACTGTTAGAGGTACTACTTCCTCCTTCTTCTCATTATTATTAGGCTTTTCATAATTATTCAAATTAAAGGCCGATAAGACTCGATGAACTCCTGGTGTATCCTTGTAGCAAACTTGCCTAGATTCTCCATCTAAACAAAAGATATCACTATTATTTATACGACCAACAGTTATACCTGGTGGTAAATTTGGATTCTGATTGACGACTTCTTGCAATAATGATGTTGCACCATCGTTGTCGAGACATGTACTCATAAAATAGGTGACTATGAATTCTACAATCTTCTAACTATTTACTGAACCTTCTTTGATTTATCGTCCAATTGGCGGCGTGAATTGGATAGCAAATGTACTCTAGGCGTCCCCTCAAGATTAGATGAGAAAAGTGCGCAAGATGTGTACTTTATTGTAAAATCCTTTTTACTCAATCAATATTATTGATATAGCCTCGAGCGAACCACTATTCGAAAGACCGTTATAAACTGATGTACTAGATATAGTATTGGTATATCAAATCAATTATTGTGAGAGCATCGATTGCAATAGATTGCAATAGGTACATAGTTCAACCCGTCGTATGTAGCGCTGCAAAATTTTCTGTTCTGTACGGTATATCGATGGTAAGTTTGGATTAATATTACAAAACGATCATCGTATCTGTCGTATTAGGTATCATCATGCAAATATCTCATCCGGTGCTTTCATTCTTTCATGCTTACAGGTGGAATAAACTTTTTCATTATGTCCAAGAAGCTACTATCTACTCAAATAAATAGGCAGGAGCGTTGCCGTATATTAATATTCAGACTACTTTAGCAGCTAGCGAGGGGAGAGTATATCTCTGATTGCAATCATCGTTTGGCAGAGTAAGTTTTCATTCTTCGCTCCTAAAGGTGCCGAGTGTTGGCATTGCAAATACCAAGAATGATTAACTAACAAAAACAATAGACAGTTAGAGAGAGATTTGAGATTACAGAGAGAGGTTTGTACAGTAATGAGAGCCAATGCGGTGGATAACGAGATTAATATTATATTCTTCAATTCTTCAATCAAGTTTTGGATTTCAATCATCAGCAATCTCAATCAGAAATAAGATTACTCTTCTCCTTCACTCGATATCATCAAACATAGATGATGATGAAGATGATGGCAAGGCAAGAGTCTTATTTCTGGGTACACCAGATGTCGCAGCCACATCTTTAAAAACTATATATGAACAATCACAATGTCCTAATAGTGCATATAAGATTGTTGGGGTAGTTACCAAGAGAAGGGTATGTAAGCGTAAGCCATCTCCTGTTAGACTTGTTGCTGAAGAATTAGATCTGCCATACATTCTCTATCCAGAGAAGGCAAGCGATATAGAATTTTTAGATGAATTGGAGAATATTGTAAAGCCTGATTTATGTATCACGGCTGCATATGGTGAATACCTTCCCCAACGTTTTCTACAGCTACCAAAATTTGGTACTTTGAATATTCATCCTAGTTTATTACCAAGATGGAGGGGCGCAAGTCCAGTACAACGTTCATTAGAAGCAGGTGATAATCCTGTTGGTGTATCGGTGTTATTCACTACTTCTAAAATGGATTCCGGACCATTAATCTCCCAAAAAGTATTAAGCATAAACGAGAACGATCAAGCGACTACAATACGTCCTAGATTATATGATATTGGTACACAATTATTACTCGATACATTGCCAAAAGTTATCTCTGGAGAAATTACAATGGATAATACATTAGTACAAGATGAGTCTCAAGCGGTAGAGGCTAGTAAGATCAATACTGCAGAAGGACAACTTCATCCAGAAAATATGAGTGCAATAGAATGTCATAATCGTATACGTGGCTTCTCAATTTGGCCAGGAACATACATCTATGTCCAAATTGGAGATGATGATGAGACAAAGGAACCAGTTAAGGTGAAGATTATTGAATCAAATGTACTTGATGAGACAGTAGACCCTACGAATGTTATTGAAATTGGTCCAAAGAAGAAGGATGGCTTGCGATTAGTTCATTCAGATGGGTCGGTGTTGGAATTACTCAAGGTACAACCAGTTACAAGAAATGGACATACCATGGATGCTCAGAACTTCGTCAATGGACTACAGGGACAGAGTGTACGATGGATTAATCTTAAGCAAAAGCATAGAAAGACATAGCATCAGAAGATAGCCGTCATACAAACAAAGGATACCTCAATAAATCTTGAGACATAGCATTAACTGTAAATACAAATAACAGTATGTACTACTAACAACGGCAGTGCCCAAGGCCCAAGTATGTCTAGAGATCTACTCAATCATCGCTCGATAGATTATTATTCTCAACGATAGAATAAAAAGCGAGGGAACGGTCATACCTCGTGCACAAACCAGCCTACATACTACATAACTTGAAAAGAGGAATAGTATATCGTTTGGCATCTACCTGATTGTATAGTAGGTCGAGAGGAGCAGTATACTTCTAAATCATCTTTGAAAAGGATACCGCAAACCATATCTTTGAACTGATTGATGCCACTTCGTCAGAGGTTTCCAGATCTCAAATTGCATATCTACCGTGTTGTTGCTCGACAATAAATAGACAGTATTGGTTTCACATATACATAGGATACCACACCCATATAGTTTAATAATATCCATGCATGACTACTAAAAATCTACCACCACAAGCTCATGCAATAGCGGGAGCTATAGGCGGAGCTTTCGCCACATGGCTATTCTATCCACTTGAATTGCTCCGTGTTGAAATGCAAAGAACTAAGAAGAAGAACAGCAGAGATGATGATGGGGAAGTAGAGGAAGAAACAAATTTAGAATGTTTCATCAGTCTCTACAAACAAAACACATTATATCGAGGTTCCAGTTCAATGATAACTACAATGTTAATATCATCATATATTACATTCTACACATTGGAAGTTATTAGACGACGTATGTCTATACTTCAATTACAGGGTAGTAGGATACACAAGCAACAAAGACAAGTCCAGAACCATATCAATTTTTTACACTTCATACTACCCAAGTCGAAAGTGGCATTATCATTATTGGCATCAACAATAACTGGTATTATTAATGTATTAATAACGACTCCTCTTTGGAATGGTACACGTCGTATTATGGAAATGGACCCATCATCTGATGATGAATTCAAAGTAGAAGAAGAAAAGACACCAAACTTGTTTCAAATGATGTATAAAATTGGTAATGATGAAGGTATATTACAATTATGGCATGGCACAGTATCATCATTATTACTTGTGTCAAATCCAGCTATACAATACTTTATATATGAACAGATAAGAGTTTGTGTATTGGGTATTAAGAACCGATCAAGAATAATGAATAGTAGTAGTAGTAGTAAAAGTAATATTGGGAGGAAGAAAGATAAGGTACAGCTGTTATTGCAATTGACTGCCATGGAAGCATTTGTCTTTGGTGCATTATCAAAAACTGTTGCAACAGTTGTTACGTATCCATTACAATTAGGACAAATGTTGATCCGTATTCGAAAGAATGAAGTTCAAGAAATGAAACAAAAACAACATGACAAGATCAAAGAAGATTCAGATAATAAAGAAGCAGCAGATATGATGAATCTAAAAGAATATAATGGTATGATAGATTGTCTATATCAACAATATACGAATAATGGTGGATTCGCATCATTATTTGTAGGAATGTCATCAAAGTTAGTACAAACTGTTGGTCAAGCATCATTCATCTTTGTTTCATATGAACAAATGTTGGCATTGGTTGGCAAGGTTATTAGACCTACTTGAGTAGTGAAGTGGATTGGCATGGCTGTCAAATCTCCCTCCAAGTAAACATTATACAACATTGAAGAGTTAATGATTTATAAGCAGTGACGAAAATGATTAGTTACTGTTGTTAGACTCTTCAATAACCGACTCTGTGAATGCTAGGTCTAATATATATCTCCTGGCCA
>Ga0214478_100970_pt1 | contig 15557 bp, 18 predicted proteins | sample M1_20Mar14CPVII9_2_FD_178001 | JGI IMG/M metagenome (GOLD analysis project Ga0214478, IMG submission 178001) | Marine eukaryotic communities from Monterey Bay, California, United States - M1_20Mar14CPVII9sort6BwellD7 | ecosystem: Environmental > Aquatic > Marine > Unclassified | place: USA...
AACAGGAGGTAAATCTATTTAACAATTCTAGGGGATTGAGGGGTAGAGATAGTATCTTACTTTGACAAACATCAAACATGAGGATATCTCTATCTATCAATGAAATGTCTACTTTAGACTTTAGTGTGATTTTAAAGTAGTACCTTGCCGCCCCCGCCCATCTATACCGAACAAAAGAAGTTGCGAGTCATATCATTTGCACATTATCATTAATTCCACTCTCATTACTCATTATCCTATTGGGATAATCATACATACCTACTGCCTCAATACTTTACTTAGTGATATAATTTGATGGTGTACTTAATCTATGACGTTCTCAACGGAGGTGAAACTAACACAACAATATCACCCCTAACAAATAACATACCCACAGTTCTAGTTTTCTTACTAACAATTTCTTCACCGGTCTCTTCATCCTCTTCGGTATCGGTTATAGTTTCTTCCACTTCACTTAGTACCATGTTTAAATGTTGATCGAATGCATGTAATCTACCTCGTAATTCACGATCGTTACGACATTTAACATATACACGTTCATCTATTGATAGTTTTATTAGGTCTAGTGGCTCTTCCATTATTGCTGATGTATGTTTTTTTATTTATATAGTTTTGTTTGCAAATGGTGTGATTGCGATGTTTTAATCAAATAAAAGAGGTCACAGAGGAGGTAATTGATGCAAGGATGATAACAATAGACAATAGAAGAGGTTGCTATCTGTACGCTATTTGATGGCCGGGTGCGGATTTGTTACAGTATTGAGTTTTCATAAAGCAAGGTAAGAGAAACTCTGTTTTGGGCTACCGTATCTTTTTTACATGGGTCATGGGTGACATTGGGCACTCTTACTTACTTATCTCTTTCTCACAACGTCATTCAATACTATACTGCTGAGCATCTTTGTATCCATTTATGCTACGATAATCTTCCTTTAGTAAAGGGAGAGGTATAGAGTACAACAAGTAGCAGTTTTGTCGGTGTAGGTTAGACATAAAATATCTTTTTTCTTGTGCCAATACAACAAAAGAAGATAGGCAGGTTTTGTTGCTTATGTAACATTCATCGAAAGAAAGTATACCGACGTATAGTTTGCAAAGGAAATAATGATGTTATCTACAACTCATAATATACGATCTGGAATGAGGAGGCATATACATAACAAGATGCAGCGGATGTTATTCTCATCGATCACATCAGTATCAGAGATACCAAAGCAGCAGCTACCATCAACAAAGATAGTATCCAAATTCTACACTCCTCGACAACAACGAGCATCTCCCGAAAGTATATATGAAATCGATAACTTATATGATAAACGGATTAAGAGGAGAAGGAGAATAGACCCTACTAGGGAGCTCAACTACACTGCGGAACATTGGGAGAATCATAAATCACCATATCGTCGTATCAAACATATACTCACGACCTTTCGAGCGAGTCCTTTTCAAAGGTTACTATTTCCTGACATGTTCATTACTTCACTTACTGCACTTGGTCTTACATACTACAATGAAGTGATGGCACTCAATGAAGCATCACAACTTTGGATGGATTCTAGCGGTTTAGCTGCTGGAACCACAGCAATAGCTTTGCTAACAGGTTTTAGATTGAATGCATCATACGGTCGCTATACAGAGGGCAGAAAACAACTTTCGGATATCAACACTGCATCACGAAACCTTGCTTCCAATGCATTTATGTGGATAACATCACGAAAAGAGAGAGATCGTATGATTCTTTTGATAAAGGCATTCTCTGTCAGTATGACGTTTCATCTGAATAAGAAAGGCAACCATGTTAGTATAAGAAGATGTGATCCTAACTTTGATGAACAAATATATGCAGAGTATTTGGCAGAAATGACAGATGTGTTTCAAAATGATCAAGATGAAGACTTGATACGGGTATGCAAGTGGTTTCGGGAGAAGCAGAATGTCCCTCTTGGTATTTGTACATTAATGCGAGGTATCATAGGTCGTAATGATCAACAGAAGGATGCCCTCAATCGAGAATTAGATTTGCATGTACAAAAGCTGCTTGTTTCTTTAGGTGGCTGTGAGAGGATACAAAAAACTCCTATCCCTACATGTTTTACTAGGTTAGTTGAATGAATGCATCGTCTTGTTTGTATTCATCTGATATGTGCACTTACCTTATGCTCTACTTTTGCAGACATACATCTAGATTGTTGTTTATATGGAGTAACATGATACCATTTGCAATTTATCCGGTTTGTGGCCCTTTCTTCACTCTGCCTACTACGATTGGAATATCATACTCATTGATGGGAATAGAAGATATAGGAGTCCAGCTGGAAGAGCCCTTCAATATACTACCGCTCCGTCAAATGAGTGATGGTGTTTATTCGGGTGTTGACTTTGTTGCCTCAGTTTATTCAAATGATGACAAAGGGGAGACAGACGATACAAACTGGCACAAAGGAATCTTATAGTCCGAGCGATGGGTGTAGAGCTTGAACTCATATCATGCACAAAGCAGTAGAATAGAATAGATAGGTTAAAGAAGCATTAGAGTCACTGTACAAACAATATAGTTTCGGTTATATCAAGTTAGATACAATAGTCTATTGACTTATGCTAGTCCATTGTGACGCAAAAGAGCATCAGGATTGGGCTCTCTTCCTCTGAACTGTTTGAATACCTCCATAGGTGCTACGCCACCACCTAAACTCAAGACAGTATCTCGGAACTTTCTACCAACTTCACGAACTCCATCCTCATTGTCAAGTCCAACATCCTCAAAAGCACCAAATGCATCAGCGGACATAACCTCTGCCCATTTGTAGGAGTAGTATCCAGCTGAATAACCACCGGCGAAGATATGTGAGAATGAACACAAAAATCTGTCCTCATCAATGGGCATAGAGTATGGTGTGTAAATGCTGGCCATACGACGGTGGACATCAAAGATTGTCTCGTCACTATCAGGATCATAGTTTGAGTGAAGCTCCATATCTAACTGACCAAAAAGGAGCTGACGGCATGGCCATCATTCCAGCCCCAAAAGTCTTTTGAAGTTTCAACTTTTCGAACATCTCCTCGGGCAAAGCTTCTCCAGTCTTGTAATGCTTGGCGAAGGCATCTACAGTCGGCTTATCATAACACCAATTCTCCATAAACTGTGAAGGAAGTTCAACAGCATCCCAATCAACACCATTGATACCGGCCACATCACCTACAGATGCTCTGGTGAGCATGTGCTGTAATCCGTGTCCAGTCTCGTGGAAAAGAGTCTCGACTTCGCGGAAGCTCATTAGACTTGGCTTGTCACCGACAGGAGGACTTCCGTTACAAGTCAAGTAAGCTACAGGAATATCAATTCCAAGAGCATCAGACTTGCCAAGGCAATCAGCCATCCAAGCACCACCTCGCTTATCAGCAGGACGAGAGTATGGATCGAGGAAGAAGGATGCAACATGTTCACCACTTTCCTTATCAAACAACTCAAAGAATTGGACATCCTTATTCCAAACTTCAGCCTTTCCATTAGCCTCACGAACCTCAACACCAAAAAGACGTTCAATGAGATCAAACATTCCCTTCAATACTTTATCCAAAGCAAAGTAAGGCTTCAACTCTTCTTCCTTTAGATCAAACGTCTTCTCCTTCAACCTCTCATTCCAAAAGCCACTATCCCAAGGCATGAGCTTTTCAAGATTAGCTTCACTATACTCTTCACCTCCATCCTCACGAGCGAGTGCTAGGGCAGCGGCAAGTTCTTTCTCGGCAGCTGGGAGAGCCTTCTCAAGAATTAGATTAGATAAGTTTGCTACAGATTCCACATCAGGTGCCATTTTACTGGCTAGACTTTGTTCTGTTTTAAGTAGAGTTTATCAAGAGATGTTAGAAGAGATAAATACACGTTATGTATCAAACAGGCAAGTATATACAGAATAAACAACACTTACCAGCAAAGTTATTGAAGCCAAGAAGACCAGACATCTCCTTCCTCAATCGCAAGATCTCCTGAATGATGGGGACGTTGTTCTTCCCGGGCCCCTTCTCGTCTCCGTCCTTCTTCTCAAGCTTGTCAGCAGTAAGTTCAGAGGCTTTGGTCATGTAACCCAGATAAATTTGCTTTCTCAATTCACGATCAGGTACATGCTGCATAACAGCAACATAGGATGGTCCATCAAGTGTTAATCGCCATGGTCCAGCATTAGCATCAACTTCAGCCTCCTCAAGCTTCTTCTTCTCCTCCTCATCCTTGCATTCCTTAATCAAATTCTGTTGATATGCCTGAGCAAACATACCCTTGGCACTTTCTGGCACTCCCTCCAAACTCTTGGCATCAGTAACATCTACACCAAATGCTTTTGTAGCATCCAATACATTATTTGAAAAGGCAGTACTTAATTCTGCAAATCTCATCTTAATTTCCTTGAATCGGATTTGTTCCGGTGAACCCTCCTCAAATCCAACACCACCAAGCTTCATGGAACGAATAGAATTTTCAACAGCACGTTTCTTTTGTTGAGTTACAAAATCATCTTCTTTACTTTCCTCGGCATCCCACTTCTCTTGTACCTTTAATAAGGCATCATACAATGGTTTACTTTGACTAAACTTCATTGTAGCACCAACAATCTTTGGTTGATTCTCTTCATATGCAGCACGAAGCTCATCACCATTCTTGACCCCGTTCAAGTGACTTGCAATACCCCATGCATATCCCTTTTTGATTATAAAAATGTATGAGTAAATATAAATATAAACCATGTATATTATTATGAAAACATACACAGTATCAACGTAAACCAGATTATAAGATTATAAGACATTAACCACATCATAGAACAAAATATATCACAATCTCAACTTACCAATGGATGTTGCATCTTCTCAACAACAGGTAAAACATCATCATAATCAATATCCTTACTCTCCTCTGAGCTACTCATGGTACTTTCCATATTGGCAAAGTCACTTTCCAACTTTTCCAAGATAGATGTCATGGCAGGTGTTAATTGACTTGGTTCAATCTTTGTAAACTTTGGTAAATCTGAACTCTCAAGGAGAGGATTGGTGGTTGTTGCGTCGGCTGTAGCTGACATGGTTCGTACAGTGTTGGATGGGCAAGAGGTAGTTGTTGTTGATGAAGCTACGAAGGCACGGGAGGCGGTATTCCGCGATACGAATAGGGTAAATGCTGTGTATATATGTACAGCAGGATGGAATTGCAATTCAATTGCCAATGATAAGAAAGAAAGATTAGTTTTTTATTTAGAATGATAAAACATACCTCTACATATCATACGCATATCATATGTACATATCATATGCCTTGCAAAATAAAAACACAACTAACACTCGCATAATACATACCAAGTGTTGTAGGTGATATTTTCATAGTAGCTCTGGATAATGAGCTTATCATATCCGAACAAAAACAAATGAGAGATGATTGAGTCAACACAAAAATCATGAGTTGACTGAGTTGGCTGGCAGGATACTACCTACCACTTAAAAGATATAAGGTATCTTTGATACTAGATATCTTCGTAGATAGGTCGGTCGTAGAGTAAGTATGACGGAAATGATGGCAAGTTGATAGGTGATTGATATAGACATGGTTGATGTATAACAGCATGAGAGAACAGCTTAAGATGGATCGTCGGTTCTGGCTGCAACAATGATGAGGCTGCAACCTCTCGCCCGAATATGTTGCCTCACGTCAAAATGCATGGCATTTCACACATCATCATCTCTGTTTGCAATAAAGTATAATGTTGATCACTACTATGAACCTTATAAAGCATCACAATATCCTGATGATATACCGCCGCCACTGCATCAACATCTCGCTGGGATGGATCCGATATCATTTCCATCACGATCTCAAGCTCGTAGAGCGATTCAACATGGTAGATTGATAGTACTACGTGATGACGACCAGTCTATTATCGTCAATCAAACAACTACACTACGAGATAGTGATATATTAGCCATACGGAGTAGAGTTGCAAGTGAATTCTATCCACAATCAATTACCAAATATGTTGATCCTCCATCAAGCTATGTACATATTATACAATCTGATGATCAGATCATATTATATGAAGATGAACATATTGCAATAATAAACAAACCAGAAAGAATTGATACCATTGGTGAAAAGAGACTAGATTTACAATCTATATTACCCTTCATACTTCATCCACCGCCATCGTTGCAACATAACAACTATCTACCTAGACCGATACATAGACTTGATAGAGGAACTAGTGGATGTGTCTTGATAGCAAAGAGTGAGCTAGCAATGAAGAAGTTTAGTAAAATGTTTGCTAATAGAGAGATACAAAAGAGCTATTGTGCAGTTGTATTTGGTAAACCAAAACAGGATGAAGATCAAAGATGTATAGACGTTGGTAACAACAATATGTGCTCAACCATTGATTATCCGATAGATGGAAAGGAAGCTCTGACACTTTGGAGAGTCCTCGCTACTGTTGAGTCACCTACCTGGGGAACATTATCACTACTTCATCTTGCACCAAAAACTGGGAAGTATCATCAAATCAGGCGTCATCTTTCTTATTGTCTATCATGTCCGATTGTCGGTGATTCCAAATATGATGGAGGTAGTACATTGGCAAAAGAGTCACGAAAGTTGGGTATGTTCTTATGTTCCAATTCTATTCAGTTCAATCATGTACTGTTGGAGGATATGAGTACAGTATCTGTAAACATACATCTGCCGGATAAATTCTATGAGCTACTCAACCTTGACAAGGATGATGTACTGATATAAATCGGAAAACAGAATAATAGAAAGGTTCGACTAAGTTGCATACTTGTCACACATTACTTAGTATTAACGCCCATACTATCATCATGAATATCTGGCCTACCAGGTTCAAATCTGAGTATCTCTCTTTGAGACAGATACCGGGTCATTTTTTGTTTGTGCAAAAAAGCATTTTATTGAATATCTACCTACTCCCATCGTCATTATTCAATGCAAGCGCTCTATCAATAATTAGCTAAAGCATATCGTATATATCTCTATATTCAGCTTATCGGTTTAAGTATTATCAAAATTACAGCATGCAAATCTTAACCAAACTATCTTCTTTAGTGGCATTATGCCTAATTTCATTAATTGCAGTACTTTGCCTCTTGCAAAGGAATAATAATGACAATACTAACTACAAATCAATTACGAAGAGGCTTACTTGGTACAATAATGCATCCAATGCAACAACAACAGGGGGGGTTGATAGATCCTCACTCTATAGTTTACAAACCCCCACCTGCACTTACAATTGCTACAGATGATATCAATGGCAATGGAGAATGTTGTGTACCTTGTACAAGCCCAGAGAATACTTGCTGTCTATATTGTAATGATGTATCATCGTACCGGGAGCATGACTTGTTAATGGCAAGCATGGAGGGGCTGACAACATATATTATGGACCATTTTAAAGATCAGAGATTAGCAGGATACAACTTTTTAAAGAATAGAGCTTGGGAAGGTAACTCGCATATTGGTAATAGACCATTGCAAGCCACATACTATTATGATTGGATTAGATCTTTAGATAATACACATCATGTTTGTGAAATTGGATTAAATGGTGGTCATTCAGCTGTAATCTTTTTAGCTGCATTAGCAGGTGTGGATAATGTCCACCTTACAATGTTTGATTTAATGACGTGGGAGTATAGTTCAACTGCTGCTTCGTATGTGGACACTTTATACCCCGGTAAAATGAATGTAATCGAAGGCAACTCACGACGAACGGTAAAGAGTTACTTTGCTGAGAATCCAAATGATTCATGTGACTTCTTTAGTGTTGATGGGGGGCATCGATATTTTGAGGCCAAGCCAGATATTGTTGCCGCCGCCGCATATACCAGAAAAGGAGGTGTTATATTGTTAGATGATATGAATCCGGGATCACAAACAAGAAATGCTTTTGATGAAGTAGTTGAAGAGGAATTATTGACAAATCCCCATTGTGTAGAGAATGTACAACAAAAAGTGGGGTATGTGAATCGAGTTGATGAAACTTATGCTAGAGATACTGTACTTTCTTGGTGTTTTGCAACAGTCGTGTGATGAATAGGTATTAAACATCATTTTAGTAGTATCAAAACAGTTATTATAGTTATGTATGTATGAAGAATTACAAGACGAATCAGCAAAAAACTGACTAATTGCTTTGATCAAATGCAAGTCCAGGCAAGGGATACAGCTGAGGCTGAGACCCAGTGTTCAACAGATTCAAACCAGCTCTGGGAACAATATCTTCCAAGTTACGATTGTAAAGCTCATTATACGCTCCAACTGATACAGCATTTTGTAACATATCTCTAAAGAGAGGCCCGAAGAGGTTTGTAGTTGGCATTTCCGTGGCAGTAGCCTTGGTTAGACCTCGCTCTTCGGCAATGAATAAAGCCTCAACGACCCAGTATACGAAATCGCTCCAGATAGGGTCATCCATACGAGTAACAATCGCCAATGGTTCCTTTGAGTATCGAACGTCTCCGATCTCGTAGTTGAGTACGTTTCCTGCCGTTTGTATTGAGTTCCTTGCCAAGTCATGGCTACCACCGGCAAGAGCATTACATTCTCCTGATACTAATCCTTGAATAGCTTCCTTTCCTGTGGGCATGGGCACAATGTTTGCTTCAGGGAAGAGTTCTCTGGTACGAACTATTGTGGTCGAACCATCATTGACACAGATCTTAAGACCTAGACATTCGTCCGACTCGAAGTCTAGATCGTTTGCACATTGACCATATGGTGCAACTCCGGAGAAACTTAGTCCGTCGTAGAAGTAAGGCTTGGAGAAGGAGAATCCCATCATGGTAGTAGGCTCGAGGATGTCTCTTTCATATGTATGAGTAGTAAGTCGAGGCAGCACATCAATCAGACCCGATGCTAAGACTTTGAAGCGATCGGTTGCTGTTAATGAATGATACACCACATTATCCGATACGCCATCAAAGATTGCAGCCGATAGAGCACGACAGAGGTCTACATCCATACCCGACCATGTATTTGTTGTGTGATCGAACTCGGCAAAGCCTGCCCGTACATTGACACCACATGAAACAAAGCCTTTGGCCTTGATGTTGTCCAATGTAGTTCCGGTATGGAAGAGAGGTCCTTCCTTGTCAAGTGATCCAAGCTCTCCACCAAGGATTCTTCCTGTACTGCCTTGATTTAGCTCATTCAATCCCGAACGTGGAACAATCTTGGCAAGGCTGCGCTCATACAACTCATCATAGTTACCGACTGCCCTAATAGCATTCTGGAAGCTTAAAGCATAGGCATTTCCAAACAAGTCAGATGGTGGTACCTTGAGGTATGATGATTGAGTAACACCTTGTTCTTCGGCATTTAGAATGGCTTGTAATATCCATTGCACGTAATCTGTAAAAACCGCATCATCTTCACGAGTGACTAAAGCGATGGGTTCATGGTTAAACTAAATAATGCGAGGAGAAGATAGAAAGGAGGGTATATTAGTTTGATGTGACATATCATATGAGTAAAAAGATACATTGTCGAGTGCTGTTCAAGAATACACAAAGAGATGCAAACACTGTGCTTACCTGTTCAGTTCCTATGACAACTGACTCTCCTTGGCTTGTCATCTCCTTCACTGCCTCGGCAACTTCGTTTGTCCCGGCATAGATTGTGTTACACTTACCAGCAAGTAACGAAGCAAGTGCTTCCTTGTTACTTGGCTCAATGAGTATGTTAGTTCCTGGGATCATGTCCTCCAACTGAACTAGTGTGGTTGTACCGTCGGCAACACATACCTTGAGATCTGCACAATCCCCTTCAACATTCATACTATCAGCACAGGCCACTTTATCGGGAGTGCCAGCAAAGGCATGATAGAAGTAGTAATATGGTACCGAGAAGGATAAACCTGATTCAATTTCGGGAATGTAAACATCACGTTCCATAGTATGAGTAGTCGATGCGGCCAACATATCAACCTTCTTGGATTGCAATGTCGGAAAACGTTCTGCATATGTCACGGGAGTATAATCAATATACTCATCTTTATCCTCGGATACACCAAAGATACCAGCGGCTACGGCACGACATAGATCGACGTCAAAGCCTTCATATGTATCCGGCGTTGATTGTTCTTCAGCGAAACCTGGTGATAAGACGATACCTATAAATACATGTAAATGGTGGGTGTTAGGGTATGAGGATAGACATACACATGAAATAAAAGTGCATATCATGTGCACAAAATATCTTACCACAGTTGAGAGTACCACGTTGTTGAATGGTATCAAGAGTAGTAGATTTATCCATCATTACTGGTTCGCTTAGTACACCAAAGTTTGAAGATAATGTACTGCTATCATTTGAGGGAAGAGTGGGCTGATCATTCACCTTTGCTAATGCAACTGCTCCTACAACCAAAGCAGCGGCACCAATTGCAAGGCCGATGGGAGCGATGATCTTATTAATCGTTGATGTTTGAGGTTCATCAGATGTTGTTTTGAATGTTGGTATGATCCAATGTGTTGCATCTTCCCTAACGGATGGTGCTGCTGTTGCAGATTCGGGTGGTACAGCTGATTCGATATCGTTGTTGTTATTGTTCGATGACGACGACATGATAATGATAGATGATGTTGATATGTTATAGTGGTTGTTTGTATTGTAGTTTATTTTGATTGACGATGGGTCTGTTTGTAAATTTTATGAACCAAATGAAAGTGGTAATGGAGATATTGAATGGTGCCTGTGCTGTTGTTCTATGTTGTTGTTATCTTGCATAACATCCCGAGCATTTTAATGTGTCCATTCAGTGCCGAATTCGTATAGGGTAAATAGGCCCTACTCAACTGCGCTGCGATGCGGGTCATATCTTTTCTTCTCTTAGGTATCCTCCAAAGCAGCGCATGCGGATGCCCGGGTATTGCACTGTGCTTTCAACTTCTTGCAAATCATTGCAATATCATTGGAACCAGCCCACATTGTTTGCAACTTTACTAATAATATAGTATAATATATAATGACTTCAGTTCAAGAAGGTATACCGCAAAAGAGATGTCGACGACAAGAGAGGAGGAGGAAGCAACCAAATTACTCGACACCGAATTACAATTGCAGGATCCATTATTCCTCAATAAACTAAAACATCGACCATCATGTTCAATGTGTTTATGTGATGAGTGTGAGGGTGTAATTGATGTTTCAGCAACAAATGGTAGTCGTAGCAATAACAACAATAGTAAATCAATGGTATCATTTTCAAACGAAGAGAGGGCATTAATTGGTACTAGTAGTATCAATCTAGTTAAGAAGGAAGAGCAATCTAATTCTTCTAAAAGGGTAGTTCGAGGATCAATGATAACAAACAGTACAAATTTAACAAACAGATCAGCTAATCAAACATCGAAAACTGTTAGTATTTGTATGCAATATTTGCCAACATTTTGGAGTGTAAAGTTGGCACAACTCTTATGTGTTGTGTATGTTTTAGTACTTACATTCTCTTACTCACCCATCGGATTACGAGATCCCAGTTCTGGTAATATTATTGATGTTGGTAGTAAAACAAATACTGAAAATGGTGTCATCTTAATCAATGGGGCGGTAAGTATATGTACCTCATATGCACACATATCACAGTGCACATATCACATGTCGTGACATGACTTATTGGATTTGATACTGATAATTACTATCCTCTCTCAACATACTACAATTGCAGTATCGTCCGGTTGTGGCTATTGGTGCAGGTCAACTCTTCTGTTTAGCCATGTCTCGTATGTCAGCATTCAGTCTTTACCCACCAATGATTCTGGTTTTCTTAACCAAGTGTAGGGCCTGTATTGATAGGTTGAACAAGACTCCGTTTAGCATGCACATGACAAAAGATAATCATGAGTTACATACCTATTGTGGGAGATACATCGCCTTTGATGTATGGATACATACTTTCTTTCATCTGTTAAGATTTGGATTGCAGGGGAATCTAAATCTCGTGAAACCCGTACTGGTTTGAGTGGTCTCATAGTCGTGATTGGTACTCCATTAATATGTTTTCCAATGATTTATTGGAAGAAGGCACTCCCGTACGAGGTTCGAAAAGCTCTTCACTATCTATTCTATCTCTTTGCCATCGTGAGTCTGCTTTAGTTCTGTTATGTATATCATGATGTGTTACTAGCTTGATCATTCTGTTATGTATATCATGATGTGTTGCTTGCTTTATCATTTGTACATTTCATGTGTTCATTTTTTGCAAGTTAGTCTGACACATCTCATAATATCGCACTTGTTTATTCAGGGTATGTGCTTTCATGTTCCTCCGTCGGCTGTACCAAACGGAGGCTTTTGTGCATACATATTGGGGTTCTGTATTTGTCTATACACTGGACTCTTTGTATGTATCGTTTTACATGACCGAGCTGATTGAGACAACAAAATTTCACACACTCCCTAGCGGTGTTCAGATGACCATGTTGGTCAGTGACAGATTCCAACAGTCTAGTGCTAAGAATGGAGGCTTCGTGTATGTCTGTTTACCTTGGGTGGATAAGAGTCAATGGCATGCATTCTCACTCTTTGAGCACCCTGATGATGAAAGACGACGACAGGTATTTATGCTACGCACTGGCGATTGGACTGAACAGGTTCATAGGGCACTTCAACGAGATACAGTTAGGCCTGTATGGGTATGTGGTCCGTTCAGTAGCCCTTACAATAATGCCCGGTTCTTTGATAACCAAATCTTAGTAGCTTCGGGTATAGGGATTACACCAGCACTTTCGGTCATCAGAGCACACAAGGACAGCCGACGGATCAACTTGATTTGGGATGTAGAGATCCTTCCATGCTGGAGTTCTTTCTAGAACACCTATATCTGGATCATGAAGGTTGGAATTTGATATTCTATACAGGCAAGCAGCCTCTGAATCCTGTGCTTGAGGAGTTGAATACCAATGTGAAAATCATCAAGTCCCGACCATCTCTTCCTCACGTCATACCTAACATAATACATGGAATTGAGAGTGAAACTGTCTTGCCAGAAGATGCTCTCCCCTGTGAAAAGTGTCAAGTGATCCGAGTACTACTTGGGAAATTAGTAGAACTAGATATGTTAAAGCAGACAGAGGAACAAATTGTAAGAGAGCTTACACGCTATGCTCAATGTCTTGGATATCAATTTGCAGACCTGTTTAATCATCTTGAAGGAGCTGATGGTGATGCCTTGTAGACCTTGGGAGAAGAATGATGGTGCAGCAAAGTATGTCAAAAGTTTAAGCAGACGTCGGGTACTATCTACTTGGGGAATCTTATACTGCGGCGGCTCGCCAGTAGTCGAAAAGACGTTGAAAGATATATCAAAAGAGTATCATATACAGCTTAACTCCGAATCGTTTGCATGGTAATAGACAATAATCCTAAGTACCTGATCTCGACTATCTATTCTGATATGACATACATGTTGCTTATCCACTCGGGATCTGTTGAGCAGACTCTTTCATTGCTTGTTGAAATTGCTGTCTCGTTTCTGGAGAAGGGTATGGCAGCTTGCCCATCCAGCTGTCATCACCGCCAATTAACTTGATACACTGACCTCGTAAATGTCTATCATGCTTCACTTTTCTCATTGGAAAGTCAAATTCATCTTGTAGATAATACGAGTATCTGCCACCATTGATCCATTGTTGAGTATGTGAGAACTGACCATTCTTTGATATCCACTTACTCGGGTCTAATACTGATGTAAAGTAGGATGGAAACATTGCAGACACCTCGTTTGGTTTGTACCAATTTGATAAATCCTTCTCAAACTGATCCACAATGCACTTCTTCTTATTGTTATCAATTAGCCACTTACATAAATGTTTACGCTCACATGATTGTTTCCAGAATGTAGGTAAACCTTGGGGTGTAAATCCTCTGTATACACTCTCAACCCATGTTAATATATGTCCATCGACTAGTCTACCACTTAAGCTAACAAGTTTTGTACTACCTTCTGTACTTTGATTACGTTGTTGCATTATATGTTCAATTTGTGCAGCCTTGACTGTCTTCTCGGTGAGTAAATTATATGGTCTCAATGAGACTGATGAATCATTAATCAAGAAGATTGCACGAGGTTTAGTTGAAGATGAAGAAGATGTGCCATTGTTGATAACTTTAGGAAACTGGTGTCCATCATAACCGAAATGTAAACTGAGTCCATCACACCATAATCCAACATCATATCTATCATTTGTGTAATATGAAGTTTCTAAATCAAATGATAATGTACCTGCAAGCTCTTTGAATCGAGATAATACTGCTTCGATAACTTGTATACTCCATTCTGTATCTGGTGCAGATATTAGTACCTTATCAATTGATTCGGTAACACATTCCAAGTGTGTCCACTGCAAAGTCAACGTAGAGTTGCATTATCATGTGAGGAAGTATGGAGACTCGGATATCAAGTGACAAGACATATTTGACAAAGTCACAACTTACCAAGGCATAGACATGATTCCAATCAAGAGGAACACATGCAATAATAAGTACCTTTTCAATTTGTGGTGCGTCATCTTTTAACGATTGCAATATCCGAGTATACTTATCATCATTCTCCTTCAATGGTGCTGTATAATTATTGAGTGTATCAAAACTAGTAGTAAATGATGATGAATAATAAACACCTGGATATAATGATTCGTGTATACTATTGTTTGTGCGTAGATAGATTGACATTAGTGAGAGATGACCAATCATACCTAATAGTATAATATATATCACTGAAGAAGAAGTTGTTTTTGTTGTTGATATCTTCCTCTTTGGTGTTGATATCTTCCTCTTTGGTGTTGTTAATGTACTTGTTCTATTGGAAATGCTTTCTCTTATTGCTGTCGAGTGAACGTCTACAAAGGGAGGCGATTGTTGTTGCAATACTATATCGGATGATTCTGAATCTTTAGTCCAATCAAAAGGATCATAATCATCGTCACCCTGTTGTCCCCCCTTCTCTGATATAGTGGAAGGGCTCATTCTACTATATATTATGTAGATATTGTATGTAGTACGTGTTATCTCCCGACGACACCGCTAAGCCAAACAAAAAAAAACCTTATTATACACGGTGTGCATTGGTATGAATGACGTTATTATTACAATATCACTGCATAACTTCTATATTTATTATAAAATGATACATTATAGAGGGCTTTTGAATAATGCCCCTGGACAAACGAAATCTGCCCTCATGTGGCTGTAAAAGTATGACAGAGGGCCTTAGAATAGTGCTGGGAGTGTTCATCACTTTTTTATACACCTATACAATGCCAAACAAGCACTATAGTTGCAAGCCTTCATCTCTGAGGTGCCACTTGATGGCCAAACGTAGCGATGAAAGTTGGCAGAAATCAGATTTCTGAGGCAAGAAATCTGCCCTCATGCGGCTGTAAAAGTATGACAGAGGGCCTTAGAATAGTGCTGGGAGTGTTCATCAACTTGTTATGCACCTATACAATGCCAAACAAGCACTATAGTTGCAAGCCTTCATCTCTGAGGTGCCACTTGATGG
>Ga0214478_100972_pt1 | contig 15546 bp, 8 predicted proteins | sample M1_20Mar14CPVII9_2_FD_178001 | JGI IMG/M metagenome (GOLD analysis project Ga0214478, IMG submission 178001) | Marine eukaryotic communities from Monterey Bay, California, United States - M1_20Mar14CPVII9sort6BwellD7 | ecosystem: Environmental > Aquatic > Marine > Unclassified | place: USA...
ATTCTGTACCTTCTTCTGTTTCTATGGTACAATTGCTTTGTTCTTTGATAGAAAGAATGTAAAAGGAGGTGTACAAAGCATTAACTCTACAGGAACAATGATAAAACACGAGGAGAAGCAATCAGATTTCGTAGATGGCTTACTTCATGGCAGACGCTTGTCAACAGCGTCAAATACTTCCAATACCAAAGAGTTAGAACTTACATCAACATCAAAAAGTGATAGTTTCATAGATAATGATGAAAGCAATGCATCCTTATCATTATCAACCCAATCATTATCAGATGACCCTAAAACAATAGCATCAAACACAACAATACCCGAAGAAAAAAGCATAAGCACAAGACGAACAAACGAGCAGCTAATAACAACAATCGTACTAACATTTGCTCTCTTACTGCAATCAATAGCTAATACAATATTCACGGTTTTATGGCCGCTATTAGCACATGATATATTCGATCTGTCTGCTCACACATTTGGAATACTAACATTCATATCATCAATCATATCAACGGGGGCTGTTGCGTCATTCCCAGTAATTGAAAAGTTAGACAAGGTTGGGGGAAGAGTCCGATGTGCTGCAAAGGGGTTTGGAATTGGTTCAATAGTGTGTTTATTGTTCTGCTTTTGTTCCTTTGGCGGTATCTACCAGGAAGGTGTAGAGGATCTGGTTAGGGTTGCAGAGTATGATGACAATGGTAGTATTGGCATTCAATTAAACAACAGTGAGAACCGAAGTCTTCTTGATCAACAAAATGAATCAATACAACACCAACTGCATTCTCGGAATCAGCTGGCGTTACACTTCGCATCGGCCATTGCCTTTCAAGCGATACTGTCCGTCTTGGAACCAAGCTTGAAGTCAATATTGAGCTTGACACCATCAAAGTCTAAGGCTTTAGGTGGCACCATCGGAGGTATGCAATCATTACTGAACATTGGAGGGATGGTCGGTAATCTAGCCGGGACGATACTCTATAAAGTTTCAAGAGATATGAAAGGAGATCAGCAGGGTGGCTCATTGCCATTTACTTTAACGGCCTTCTTCATGTTCGTTTGTTCTATATTGATTTGGAGGTTAGAAGAGCCTGCAAACCTTGATGCTAATACAAAAGAATACAATGCAGTAAGCGACAGTGATATTGAAAGTGGCGGCGATATTCGAGGATGTGCTAGTAGAGTCTTAAAGTTTGATTAAGGCGAATATCCTACTACCTAGCACAAAAGACTAAGTCTAGTAGGTTCGTAACCTCAAGTTTTAATTCATACACAATGTTGTAATATGAATCACAGATAACCGAACAAAAAGTAGCAGTGTAAATAGCAAAGGTAGTGAAATGATTGACTGCAGAATGACAAAGAATACACATATCTCAGTCAAACTTACCTGCAAATATATGGTCATATTGATCCCTCCGCTTGTTTCTCATCCTTACTAACCTCTCCAGTATCCACATCATCATCATCATCATCTTCTTCACTCCTATACCGTGTAGAACGAGAATCTCTATACTTTCTCCTCCTGTTCTTCTTATTCCGTCTCTTCTTCTCCTTCCGTCTATGCTTCCGTCTTCTATATGAATCTGATGTCTGTGTTGATGAAGCTGATATTGATCTAGAATGTTTCCTTGACGTGGATCTAGATCTTGATCTACGGTCTCTTTTTCTTCTCCGTCTATCATCATGATGACCTTGTCTACTTTTACTCCGTTTATGCTTCTTATACCTGCGTTTACTCTTCTTTCTTCTCCGACTATCCTCATCGGTATCTGATCCACTTGATGAGCTTTCTTCTTTGTTATAACTACTGTTTATATCTTGATGTTGTTGATCATCATTAGCAGACAAAAGTGGGTACATATTATTATTATCATCCTTCTCATCATCTTTTGCATTACCATCAAGCATAAAGGAACGTTCAAGTTGTGCATCTCTCAATGCAGCCTGTGCTCTATTTTCTGCTCCCTTTCTCATGCTTGATGAGTATGCTGAATTGGGAAGTAGCGTAGAATTAGATGGTGTTGTTTTATCAACTGCTGCTGTACTTTGCTTTGTAGGAAGAGAAGGAGTTGAAAGTATATTAATCCTCTTTTGTATCCATTCTTTATACTCTTTTTCTGATTCTAATAATCCTACATGATTTGGACATGATGCTAGTCCTTCATTTAATAGTGATTGTATCATATCTGCTTGTTTCTTCCATTGCTTATTATTATTATTGATATCATTATTGGTTGATGGAGTTGACTGAGATGTTGTAGATGGCTGAGAAAGTTTAGCTAATAGTGCTTTGCATTGATCATATTGATCATTTGCAAACATGCGATTCTGTTCCATTCGTAGATCTATATAATTTCGCTTGGGATATGAATTATATACCGTTTCTCTGTTGCTATTTGGTTGTTTGATGTCGTTAGTACCATCCAATTTACTTTTCTTATCATTAGCTACATCACTTTCACTTTCAGCTTGTTGCAATACCCATCGTGGACATATCAAACCATAAGTTGACGAATCTTGACGACTATCTTCAAATTTCCGTACTATACTTGGATCACGTAGTTTATGATGTAGTATATCAATTAACATTGATGACGGCTGTACTTCCTCGGATGAAGGTGCATCATCTTCATTTTCGTGAGAAGACATTTTCTTTGTAGATACTTTGTCGAGCTCTCTCCCGACGGCGGCACTTCTATTACTATTATCATCGTTCATATTACCCCTTCTTCTCCATCAATGCAATAGCATTGACATTGGATAGCGTAGTAGGAGTGATGTAGTGCTAGGTAATTTTTCCATGCTGTAGGCTAGCAAAACGAGGGGGCAAAAAAGAAAAAAAGGAAGAAGAAGAAGAGAAGAAGGAAAGAAAAGGAAGAGGAGGAGAGAGGGAAAGAGGAGGAAGGGATTTGGTATGTTTTGAAGATTAATCAATACCTCTCTTTACTTGGTGGTGATCTTGTGACAAATGCTTTCAGCCGCTCTCATGGCCTCGTTCGAGCTTAATATGGATGCAGTGTTGGTATATGTGTTGTATAAATAGTACTACCATGTATTTGGAAGCTATAAACCAAATGGATATACACAGTTCCATGCTAATGGTATCTTTCTATTGTTAATTGTGCTTTCTTACACTATCATTAGTCTATGTATTAATACACTACTTCAATACGTGTATTATATTGACAGTTGCCATTGTTTGATCCACTTGTCTTTGCTCGCAAACTGGTTGGTTCTTTTGTTGTGTGCATTCACACACTACTCATACCGTATCCCGTATCCTTCACATAACATTATGTTCACATATGATATGTGTATTTGCATACGATTCAATGCCAGAGTATCTTCATTGTACTATTGTGTCATGTAATTATTATACCATTGTATTATATTTATGTTGTGGCGGGTGTACTGTGCATATGTTGTTGGTTTCATTCGTTTGAGCAAGCTTTACTTTCTCTATACAATCATATCATATGTATAAATTTGTAGCGCTGTGGCGTAATCCAATAGCAAGATACTAATCAAAAATCTTCAGTATTATCTGTAATGGTATGGTAGAATGGATTATTTGACGTTCAGTGGATCAAAGGGTATTTATATATGCATCCCAATATATTATGTATGCAACTAATTAAAGCCGATCGTTTATGTGTTGTTGTGTGTAACTATTCTCGAAGAATGCACGTATCATCCGTGGCAATGGAAGGTACCCGCGGTAATTATAATAACAATACTCTAACCACTGACAAAGAGGGTAGCGTATGATATTATTTATTACGGTGTACAATTGGGTAGACGATAGTAGTAATCGTCGATTGCTACCTCACGATGTACCAACTTCGGAGTAGTTTTGCGATACAATTACAGTAGATTGTATATATCGTTCACACTCAGAATATCTGCAATAATCACGTTGAAAGGAGGTAGGTATGGCATATCTCTAACACGTATATTTACGTAGTATCGGAGCAAAGAAGAGTTGGCCTTCATGGTAACGATTTGCAACTTGAGCACCAACTTTGGAGTAGTTTTGTGATACAAATACGATGGATGGTATGTATCGCCCATCGCCAGAATAACTGCAACAAACACCTTAAAGGGAGGTAGGTATGCCGTATCTCTAACCCGAGTAGTTGTGTAGTATCGGAGCAAAGAAGAGAGGCCTTCATGGTTAACGTTTTGCAATTTGTGGACTGGTCACTACGGTTCTCACTACGGTCTAAGCTTCATAAATTGATATAAATATTACAGGTGTAATCTTTAATGCTGTTTTGTATCCGCTGCAAAACGCTAATTGGGTACTTGCAAAACGCTAATTTGGATACTTGCAAAACGCGAATTAAGCCTATGGCACCAAAACGCTACCTAGTGCTATGTATGTCCACAATTAGGGGATAGTTTTAAGTAGAGAATGACAATTTTTATTAGGTTAGAATTTATGATCGATATAACCCACATAAGTTTTGAGTTATTGAATGACTGCAGCCACCATACTGAATCCCTAGTCTAGTATGAGAGGATTGCATATAAGTTCCTCTCCACTCATGAAGGATGAGAGGAATATTAATATGGTACCATATGAGCATCGGAGTATCTATGGAGATGACGACGTAAATGACAGTGAAAATACACAAGATGTGCATCAAAATTATGATAATGACTATGGAGCTAATCCATTGTTAGTAGCTGACGACGATAATGATAATGATACCAAACTACCACCGCCTTCTTCTTCACCGCCAATGCAACCTTTATCGATAGAACCAACAACAATGATACCAAAATATACACCATGGTATAACTCAATCAAACATAAACTAATCCTACTCCTACCACTCCTACTATCACTCTACATACTAACAGATGATACCTATCTACCACCGACAATATCCAATCAACGTACTACAAAGAAATTACATCATTTGGCATTTATTACAGCATTAAGTAGACATCCACCTAGCTTGCGTGTTTTTCGAATTGTTAGTGAGGTATGTTTTTTATTGGGTTGTATTGGTTTTGCTCTTTGGGTTTGGGAATGTTGTGATAAACGGGGTGTTATTAGTGATATTAATAGAGATGGTATTGATGAGGATAGAAATGGTTACAGTGATGATGATAGAAAGTATACTGATAATGACAATGCTGAAGGCAGTGGCTTTCTATCACCAAATTCCAAAGAGATACGTCGCAAAGCACATACTCTATTGCAACACTCCAATAATAACAATACAGCACTCTGCATAACTCAAGAAATAGTCGGTAATTTACTATTTGCACCACCACCCAATTCAATAAAAACAAACATTGCATATGATTTAGTATCAAGAAAGCATGCCTCATTCATTCGAAGAAGACGGAGAAGAAGAAGTAAGAAGAAGAAGCGTAGTCAAAGTGAAGGCAGTAGTAATGGTGATTTAGAAATGAATGTTAGATATCGGGATGATGGTGATAGCGGGAAGATAGGAGAAACAGAATTGAATGATGTTACTGCTAGAGAAGATATTTTTACAACCGCTGCTGATAGTGAACAAGAAATGAATGGTAGAATTGAAGAAGAAGAAGAGCTTCTTCGACTTGATGAGCCACAAGAGCAACAGTCACTTCCACCACCATCAACAAAAGTATTCGGAGCAACATTAGATCTTACAATAGTAACATGTATGTTCTTGATACTATTCACTATAAGTAGTGCCGAGGGTGGACGATATATTGATATAACCAAACCTACATCATTACAACAACATGAAGATGAACAATATACACAAGAATCATGGATGAAATATATAGCTCAAATAGCATCACCAATCTTCCCATTAACATTATTCTTCTTATCAACAATATTATTATTCATACCATGGTATAAACGAAAGAATATATGGACAATAATAAGTTTAACAATCGGTGCACCATGCTACAAAGTGACATTCCGCGATGGATTCATCGGTGATATCTTGACTTCGACAGTCCGTCCATTACAGGATCTGGCATATACTATATTCTTTATACCATTGGGTATTAAAGCTTGGTGGAGTACTAGTGAAATGTATACCTTGGATGCAGCGGCAATACCACTTGAACGTAGTTGGTTATTACACACGGTTGTATTGCCGGCATGCACATTAAGTCCATTATGGTGGAGATTTTTACAAAATTTACGTCAATGTTATGATAATAAGAAACGATGGCCATATTTAGGTAATGCATTCAAGTATTTGGTTGCCGCTGAGGTTGCTACATTTGGTATGTTTGATCCAAGTGTGAAGCAAAATCTTATTTGGTTGACTTGTTTCTTTAGTGCGACTATGTATCAAATTTGGTGGGATGTGTTTATGGATTGGGGTTTATTGGAACGTGATGTCAACTTTGGTTATCATGGCGGTAATGGTTGGCAGTGGCCATACTCCCTTCGAGCACAACGATTGTACAAACGTACATGGATATACTATGTCATCTTTGCTATAAATTTTTGTCTCCGATTTGTTGGTATGCTCACTTTGATACCACCAGTATATCTATCTCGATCTACTGGATTGATTGTAAGAACATACAATGATCCTGATATACAACTGTTTGTCGGATCACTTATTGCATCGGCTGAAATATTCAGACGTACCATATGGGCACTACTTCGATTGGAATGGGAGCTTATCAAGACAAATGCCGAGACTAAGAAGAATGAAATCAGTAGTATACAAACAGATAATATTCATGAATCATCAAATGGCAAACTCTTAGATGAAGAGAATATGAAACCAATGGCAATTGCATCATCAAATCCAACAGGGAGACGATTAGTTTGGCCTAGCTTGAGAGTGAGAGATACTATATCAATGACTTCATTGAGTGATATGTCCAACTTGAATGATATTCAAATACTGAGTGAGCTTTGTGTTTGGGCAACTATCTTCTCAGGCATTGCAATCATTGCTGCAGCTCATAGAGAGGTGCTGTAGTATACAATCATATAGAATGTATAGCACAAACAATCATTTAGATTGTGTGTCCTCTTGTCTTTTCCCACTTACGACTCGTTATTTTTCTGTAACTCCAGTCTCTTTTCAAGTCCATACATATATCAACCCAATACAATGTTAAAAGTGACGAAAGGAAAGACATTAAAACAAGCTCAATGAAGTAATCCCTACTGCCGCTGATAATACATTGCAACTCCAAATCCATACGTCGAGAATGTACTATACGCGGCAATGAAGGCGACCCAATGCCACAACCGTCACTCATGAGCACCAATGGAAAGAAGAGACTATGTACCTCAAAACGGAGGTCACTGCTATGTGGATGATATGTGCTATTGTTATTATTCATCGATACTGAATGATATTGAGATGATGTTTAGATTGAGTTATAAAAATTATTTAGTTTATTCCCGGCCAAGCAAACCTTACAACACTTCAATTCACTCTACCGACTTGTCGATTCCTCTCTAGTACCTACATAGTATACAAACAATTAGCATGAGTAGTATTGGTTCAAATGGTAATGAGGATCGTCCCGACAGTGGGGGTATCACTGGATCTGTATCTGTGGCGGAGGCATCAAGAAAGAGACCTTTCAAAAGCCTTTCACAAGATGTCGTGTCATCTAATACTTATTCAAGAGGTAACAATAATATTATGGGTAGTTCGGGGTCTTATGGAGATCAAATTAATGAAAGTATACCAGAAGTAGAAAGTATGGTTAGACGTATGGTATCAACAGCTACACAAAATATGCAGAACAGGATGGATAGTCTGCAGACCCAAATTGATGAATTAAATAAGAGAAACCAGCAATTAGAAGTCAAAGTGAAAAATCTAACATTGAAGACTGAATATAATGGATGGTTGTATTCGGCCGAAGATATACCAGCATCTTATTGGATTGTTGAACGTGGATTTAGTGAAGAGTATGCTGAAAATATGGTAGAATTTCTTAGAAAGATGAAAGAGTACACACATCAACTGAGGCAAGGTGAACCACCAGCAACAATTATGCTGAATTTTATGAATGATAATAAGATGTTACATGACGATATACTGCTGCCACATTGGAAAGAGCTTGCAGATGCATTAAAGCAATACCAAAATTTTGATTATCGAGAGGATTATGGCATTGGTTTTTTTCGATTTGACTATGTCCAGCTTCAACAAGAAGTGCTTGATATGTTTGCCCCAGTTCTAAAAAAAATACACATTCAGGGTTTGGGATTGGGCGGGAATATTGGAAGTGATATGGTAACATTCATGTCAGATATCATACAGATCAATCCCCATATCGAGAAGATAGGTTGGCGTGACCAATTCCTAAGTGCTGATGAAATGAGACAGCTTTGCAACTCAATTAAGAACGGTGCTAGTTCATCTTTCAACTGTCTCGCCGTTGACAACTCCTTCGATGGCAACAATTTACAAATGATGCAGACAATACTTGATGTAAGCCATCAATTAGAAATACTCAACCTGAATAACAATGGTATTGGAAATGTAGGCACAGATCTCATTGCCAATTTCTTGGCATCTAATCCTACATTGGGAGCATTATGTTTGAAAGACAATGACTTGGGTGATACTGATAGTACATTATTAGCGAATGCATTGAAAAGTAATACCCATCTCGGACGGTTAGACTTGAACGATAATGATATCACTTCGGTTGGAAGGCAAGCATTACTTGAAACCGTCTTCAATGTATCCAGTTTGAATTCATGTGCTGCGTCAAATCACAAATGCAGTATACATGGACTAACTCCAGAAATATCAGATACCAACATGTATGAACATCCATCAGATAATAGAGCAATGAAGACATTCACCATACTCTCAGCAACTGATGAAGGATTCTTCAATATGAATTGTCTTGGTGACGTTTCATACAAAGTGATACCTCATGTATTGAGACTTGCACAATTGTTCGATGGGGAAACTCCTGAATTCTCTGATTTTTACTTTGAACAAACAGGTCAAAGAAGTGCTGATTGGAGTCAGCTGAATAAGGATATCGTGCCAATCACTTCTATGTTTGAACTGTTGAGAGGCTGGGCTGTGCCGTCTTTATCATAAATAACTAAGACGATATGATAATAAAGCAAGGCACACCGATATTGGTTTCTTTACACTTAATCTCTTATATCCCCCTGATTCTATGTATATAAAATGAAAATCTCGTGTCCCTAGCCCTCAATGTCAAACAGCACACCTTTAACAAAGCAATACCTAAACTCCACTTTAACATTTATGTATCCTCATGACATATACACTCGAGTATTCCCTTCAATCAATTATAGCCCCCATACACCTCCCACACCTACATAATTCCAAACTTCAAACTATGTTTCAATTCATAGTCATCCAAACGCCAACACCACCCAATAATAATGTAACACCAACACTAATTGATGAACTTCCATTCTCAACACCACCCTGTGCAGCGGCAAAGTCATTCGATCCAGCTGTTGGAATGTAAGTGGGGTACCATGACGTAGGCACAGGTGTGTCCACTCCAGGTGCAGCCACTGGTGCATCAGTTGTGACGGCAGGAGTAGCAACAGGAGCATCAGTACCGTCGCTTAAATCCAATGGTAATGACATCTCTGCATCTTCTTGCAATTTACGTTCATTATATTGTTGTGTTTCTACATCCGAGGGTAATCCTAGGAAGGGATCATACTTTTCTGTCTCAACTTTGGCGGGGACAGCATTGTTAATTTGACGACGTTTGTTGTTTGTTCGTTTACGCTGAGGTTGGGTAGCGCTGACGCCACTGACGGCGACGGCTGATACTGTTGCAATAATGGTAGCTGACTTCATGATTGATATATGAATTGATAGTAGAGTATTGATATGATGATGAGTAGTAGGAGAGGTTAATTTATGAGAGCAAAATAGAGTAACAACACCTCATCGACAGAAGAAGAAGAGTTCGACAACCAATGCAACTCCAACTAATAATCGCCAAAAATGCGATGTTCTTAGTAAATTTCTAGTGGAATAAGGTATCTAAGCGATAAAATGAGATTTATTGGCTCTCTCCCCTGCCATCTCCCCTTTACAAGATTGAGAAAAGGAAAAGCCCTACATACCTACTCTCGATGGCATAATGAGTGCAGATAGTAGACAAATGCAATACGATAGCAATCGAGTTGAGGGGGAAACACATAAACATATTTCTCAAGTAAATACATACATATCTATGACAAATTAGTAATAAGATATAGTATGCCGACAGAGCTACAATTCTCCTATGGACAATGGCCGAGCTCAGGCAGTGGAGTAGATGATATTGACATCTTATCAAATGTTAAAAGTTACAATTTCAAGATTAGGAGACATTCTCGTATGTCACGTCAACCTACCAATATTGTTCGTAATGATGTCATCGTTGCGAGTGTCGATATTGCATCTACTAAAGAAGAGACGACATCTAATAACATCAAGACCGTTTCTAATAAAAGACAAATTAGTATAAACAATCTGCAACAAGTTAGTAGTGATGTCAATATAGTAGTACTAAAATATTAGGATCAATTAGTTCATGTGGAGGAGGTGGACCAAAATTCAGCTATAATGCTAATATGACTTTCCCGAAAGTCCCTCTTACTTCATACATGTGTAAATATTGTCCTAGTGGACCAGAAGGGCCTCAATTTGAGGTACGATTTGGTAGCGACAATACAACACACCCATGTGCCATAATTCGGGATATATCAAAGCCATTTGATGACAAGCCTGACAAAACAAGACAATCACACGTGGCGAACGCAAAACGAATGACTCAGTCCAAGAACGACGCAAATCGAGGTGGAAGAAGTCTTGCTGAAGTTTTCTACATGATATGTGACAACTCAAGCGCAATCATTGCGTCCACCGATGATCATCCAAACGATGACAAAATAACATGGGGCCAATGTATGAAGTTCAGGAAACCCTACAACGGTATGAAAGTAATGAGCCGAAGTGGCACAGATCAGGTAATGCTTGCTTGTGGACGTAGAACGAAAGAATTCTTTCCAGTCGCTCGTAAACTTGGGTTCAGAACAATGATACCTAAAGAGTCGAAATCAGGTGGTAGGACAACACTTGTTCCGTTTACTGGAAATCCCCTATCGTTGGAATACCCTGTGATTCTCGAGCATGACACATTCCGCAAAGGCATGCCGAAAGAAGAACTCAAACTCATTTTATTAGATGACTCTATCAAAGCACCCAAGAGAGAGGCAAATGAGCTCAAGTTTGGAATCCCTGGAATGGCACAGCCAAAGTGTGGCAGCAACGGACAACGTCAATGCCGCGAGAAGAATTGTACTGCCATGACACAGCCAAATTATGATGGCTGCTGCAAAACACACCACAAAGTATTCAAGGATAGATATGAAAGCGATGGAGTATCTGCCGAGGAAGGATGGAAGGCTGAGCGTAGAGATGCCGGCAAGCCTATCACGAAAACGATTCACTGTCCAAACGAGGCCAAGGGATGTGACTGGTTTTGCCAGAGCAATGAAAGTAGGAGATATTGTAGCCATATCAAAAATTGCAAGTTCAAGAATAAGGCGGTAAGTCTTTGCAAGTCTATGTTAAAGTCTACATTATGCACATGTGTGAACTTGACTCACATATATCTCATACAATATCATCTCTAGTCACCTAAAAAGAAGGCCGCAACAAAGACGGAGGCACCTAAGAAGAAGGCCACCAAGACTAAGTACTAGAACTGTAAGATTCCCTCATGTTGACACCACCAAGTACAAGACATTTTGCTTGAAGTGAAAAGCTATAATGTATAATGCATCTAGCTACAATATATTCATATTATAGCCTATTATAGCCTATCTCTTGTTCTCCTTCAATGAGTATAATGATATCAGATGACAATGTTGATCGAATTATAATCTTGTGTATTGCTGCAGACATACTAAATGAGAGACAAGTGTTTGGACAAAATGCTAAACAAAATGAAGTACTGGGTGATTGTTGCGAGTGTTGCTGTGATTGTATAATGTCCTAATAAAATCACATGTTTAAACTGGAATGATCAGCTATACATTCTGTTACAGTTTCTTTACATATATATTTACATTGCAACTTCTTATTGGAGTATAAAAACTATAACACCAAGTAAAGAAGAACCAAACTTATTTGCCAAGAGATATAGCAATCCAATCATTACACATATACCAAAATAAACTCTCCTTTTGATGTATGGAATGACCCATTCAACCTTTGTTTTCTTCCATTCACTTCTTTGCTGTGATTGATTTAGAAAGTCAAGTACACGGGGAGTAACAGGTATTGATTCAAGATTGTTATATACTATCCATTGTACCCAGATTGCAGCAATTGAGTCAATTGCAGTATGTTCATCTCCTAATAGCCATTTACTTTTGCTGAGTTTTTCATCAAGTACTGACATTGTTTCATTAGCACTTTGCATTAATCCATCAAGTGTTGCAATACATCCAATCGGTCGATCAAGTCGCTCCACTGCTGATTTGTATACTTTCTTTCTCGGTGATTTTGGAATGTTGTTTAAATTGTTGGACTCTTTATGTGCAAGTTTCCTCAACTTTCTTTGCCGTAACGATGACATTATTGTATTTACTGTAACATCAAAGATTCTATCATTTGGTGCATATGATTGGAATGATATCTGACCCCCATTGGCTTTGTATATCAAATCAAGTATTGTATTAATCTCACCTATTCTATCTTTTGGGAATAATCCATCTGTTCTTCTTGTACAGTAATTGATAATATCTCTACTATCTGTGAGTGTTGTTTTGTTATTATTCTTTGTTGATATGATTTCAAGTGCTGGTATACTGAGTGTTGATGAGATCTTTGCATAGGACGGATCTAAGTTGCCAAGAGGTAAATCGATATGTATCTTTTCATATTCGATGCCCGCAAGATGGAGTACTATGCGAGCATATTGTGCATGTATTGATGCTTGATGATCATATAGTTTGATAATAGTTGTCATTCTTCTTTAAACCCTTGTCTTCGATAAGTCCAATCGATGAAGATGACGGCTGAGATGACGGCTGGCTATATTATGATACAATATCTTAGATAAGTTTTGTGGATGGATTTCATTGCCAACTTTTAATTCTTCTAAACATAAATCAACTTTAGATTGGTTTAATTTATATTAAGTTCTTTGAAAAGGATACCTCTAAAGCTCCCTTTCAGCATACAAACCTCTATCACGCCTCAGAGATTAATCTGTGCATACGATATCCGAATATATATGTTGTACAGGATTGTAGTCGACCCGGCCCTAAGCCCTCCCCATATTGCCACTATCGGCAATCGCAGTACAACATAAAAAAGATGCGAAGCGAATATAATTATATCTTATCAAGTCAAAGTAACGATTTTATTAGGTATGTACCTACAATGGTTGGGTTTGATAGGTACTGAAGAGTGGCGGGCGTCATGATGATAATATATATTAAATCTGAATAATGTCAGAATTACAAGCAGTATTCAATGCACGCAAAAACCGCGCGTCAAGTGATGCCGGTGCAGATGATAATAACAGTGAGAACGCAATCGTTCCTGAAGTTCAATCTAATGCACCATCACAAACAGTTACCTCAAACTATACCACCAACCGTAGTACCTCGCCAATACATACATCAAATATAAACACTAATCAAGATGGAAATAGTGTAGAAGTTAGTCCATCAGCAATAGGTCGACAATCATTGCAATTAAACAATTCTACATCATTATTTCCTTCGAAAGATGGTCCACCAGCCACACCACCCTCTATGCCATCTTCTACACCAAGTAGTACTAATCCACCAATAGGCAGAGTTAATCCAGGCATTAAACGGATAACTCCACGAGGTGGTAGTGGTAGACAATTGCCATCACCAACTGGTGGATCACACGGCCGAAGTGACGTATCACAAGATTTATATGTTAATAATCAAGGTACACAAAAACCACCACAGAGTAATACTAGCAGTAATAATACAATTGTAGGAAGAGGTAGTGTTAGAGGTAACAATAGATTTGGTATACGAAACTCCAATCCACCGACTGGTTTGTCACCGTATGAACCATCTGATGAAGAGCCTGAACCTTCCTCTGTTGAACAAACAGTTGAACAAGCTACAAATAATATATACAGTTCAGTAAAGGGAGCAATATCATATAAGAAGAAAGTTGAATTAAAAGATGGTGAGAATGAATTACAAAAGATGTTGAATGCACGTAGAGTTAAGGCTGCTGTTGCAACCACTGAGACAAATAATAACACAAGGTCACAAGAGGAAGAGACATCACCAAGTAGTGGTAGAGTTGGTATGAAATGGAATCCAAATAAAATGATATATGAGGCTGTATATTCAGATGATTCTACTAAAAAGGTTGATAATGATCAACACATTATTGATACACCATCCAACGAGGCTAAAAAGAATGAAAAGAATTTGGGTACATATGCACAACAGCAGCAGCAAAGTAATAAAGAAGCATCATCGGCGGCTTCTTCATCAGATTGTACACCGCTAGTAGCATTAGATGTAGGCTGCCATCTTTCTCGAACATTCTTTGATTGTTGTTGAGACTGTTGAGTAGGAGTTATATCTTTATCATCTTTGGGTTTAGAAGGTTGCCACCTACCACGGACACTACCCGACGGTACACTTGTTTCCTTGACCTTTCGTGGTGGTTCTAGTTTGACCGGAGTCTCTTCCGCCTCTTTGGTGTCTCCTTCATCTGCTTTTGCAGCTACATCCACACCATCATCATCATTAGCAACCTCAGCAGATCGAGGACTGGGAGTACTACGTAATCTCATTCTCATAAATTCGGGTACACTACTGTCTGTGTGTGTTGAACCAACATTTGACCTACTACCACCCCAATTACTACTAATATTACTGCCAGCATTACTACTTGGTGATGAAGGAACTGTCATTCCTGGACGGATGTAGGATGATACTTTAATTGAATGTGTCGGCTGCTTATCTTCTGAGATCTTCTCACCTTCTTCTTTATTACCCTCAGCTTGTTTTTCCTTGTAGCGTTTGGTAATCATGCTCATTTTACTCTCCTCCTTTACTTCTCCTTTATCCTCCTCCTTTTCTATATCATCATTATCTTGTTGTAAGTCTCGTATCTTCTCTTCTTTATACTTTTGTGTCATTATTGATAACATACTTGGTTGTTTATTGCCGCTATCACTGCCAGCACTATAACCAGATCCTCGTGAATTGCCGCGGTTTAATCTGCCACCGACTGTTCTACTTATGTCAGATGATTTACCACCAATCTTTTGTTGTGTATGTCCACTGCCAATCTTGGGTTGTGGTTGATTATCGGAAGTGTCACTTGGTGCACTTGTAGATCGTTGTGAAACAGGCATAGGCCGTTGTGTATTAGTAGATGATTGCTCACCACCAGAATTACTCCTACCAACTAATACACCGGAACTGTTTGTATTTGGCATTGTCCTTTTAAAGAATGATGTGCCCCTCTTGGATGGACTATTACTTCCAGTACTACCAGTTGGTGATGCTTCTTTATTACTTTGCTG
>Ga0214478_100974_pt1 | contig 15506 bp, 11 predicted proteins | sample M1_20Mar14CPVII9_2_FD_178001 | JGI IMG/M metagenome (GOLD analysis project Ga0214478, IMG submission 178001) | Marine eukaryotic communities from Monterey Bay, California, United States - M1_20Mar14CPVII9sort6BwellD7 | ecosystem: Environmental > Aquatic > Marine > Unclassified | place: USA...
GTCCAACCACCGATCTCTGCTACTTCTTTATTAGTCTCACTCATGATATATCTTGTGGAATTGATGTTATTTTAGTATAAAATATAACGAGAAGAAGTATGGTTTCTTATTAGTTCAAGTTATTCGGCGTGTGCATCAATTCAGAAAATACGAACGGCGACTTTAATAGACGAAGAAGATTAATTCATGCACCGCTCCGGTGTTGTGATATGAATTATAAATAATATACCTACACTCGATTCTCTTCACAACTTTCTGTATGTCACTTTTTTTTAATGTGATTGTGATGTGCACCGACCAGACTTTTGCCCGGCAAACAAAGTAAGAACGACTTACCTTAATGCTCCTTAATTAATATTGCCGATTGCCAAACCTCCTCTGATGTTCTATGGATATGTGTCCACGGCGGGCCGATTAGTTCAGAGATACATATCGATCACCAAGAGAGTGTAGTAAAATTATGGGTGTGAGTTCAAGCTTTACTAGATTCCAAACCAAAAATATTTTGGCCTGGATTTGTAAAGACATTTATACCGAATGACAAAATTTCCCAACACGCATATTCAAGTTGAAGTTAGGTCGTTGCGACAGCTAATACTAAACTTTACTGTTATTGATTTCATTGCAAATGAGTATCGGGTATCATTATCTTAATATTACACCTGCCTGTCATCAACCTTGACGTTTCAGTATCATTCTCAATACAATCATGAATTCCGAAATATTTGTTTCAAACCAGTCACCTCGTGAAAAGTCTCCGCGGCAGGCCGATAGTTCAGAGATACATATCATCGATCACGCAAGAGAGTGAGTTATTGTGAAAGTCGTGGTGGACACCTTGCTACTTTGGGAATTTGATGGTTTACAAGTTGTTTCTACTAACAAAAAGGGTTATATCTACTCTCTCTACATAACCTAACTAGCTGCTGGTACACTATCTCAATCTGTGTTGCCATTCCAAACAACAACACATAACTATGCATTCTTGTACCTGGCTCAGCTATTATCATTCTCTATTCTCAAATGCTCACTAAATTGTCTACTTCATCTGTGCTAGCTTTTCATCTCTCTTCTTTACTAACATAGCTACTTCTTCTTCACTAGGTTTCTCTACCTTTTGCTGGTATTGGGCTACATCTTCTTTTCTTCCCTTGAAGTAGAAGATCATTCCCATATTATACCAAGGAAGTGGGTCGTTTGGGTAAGACTTAGTACCCTTCCTGTTACGTGGATGCTGAGCCATTCCGATTTTGTCAGCAATCACTGTCTTGAGTGTACCTGTTGCATTCTTCATCTTTTTGAGTTCTTTACTGCCTGTGGCCTTTTGATCACTTACAGAATATCCAGCTTCAGTTAGTAGTAGATCAGTTCTGTTCCTCCCCTCACTATCATCAATTCCTTTCTGGGTAGAAGGCAAGACCACGAGCTCTACGAATGGATCACCGTTGACTTGGACATTTGTAGCTTGCACATGCTTGGATCCTACAATGAGGCTAAGGGGGGCACCTCCAAGTGTCTCCTGCTTTGCGTTGTTCCCATTGTAATCATTAACCCCTTTGCCATTGGCAGCTTGTTCCTTCCTCAGATCTTTAAAACCTGCCTTATCACTACCACCACATGCTGTTGTTTAATTAGATTGTCGATAAATTTAATGGTGAGAAGCTGATTATATACACACAAACACACAACATATTCTCATCCAAACTTACCATTTCCAGGATTGGCCAAGTACTCACTGAGATTGCTAACCATCCTTTCCTTTTCTGAAGCACCCTCAATCGGTGTGCCATCTTTGTACTTCGTTGAATTTTGTGCACATCTCTTTCCTGGGTTGCCTTTGACGTCATCCCAGAGTTCACGGGTAACACTTAATGCAGATAATTGACGTTTGTTGAGGTAGAATGGATCATTCTTGTCTTTATGCTTACGTATCAATTCTTTCAAGTCTGTATTATTTACATCAGAACACTTCTTTTCCTCATCATTAACCATTACCGTCTGTTTCTGTTGCTCTGGTTTAATGGTACGCATAATCTCCTTCCTCTTCTTCTCCGCATCATCCTCCACTTTCTGTTTCTTTCTTGCAGATGTTCCTGATACGGCATCGGCACCCTCGGTACCTTTACCCTATATTAATAAATAATAATAAATGATATTGGTTATACATAACAACAAAGATATAATATTGATAACATGGTACAGAAGAATTTAATACTGCAACCGCGTACAATCATGGCAGAACAAAATTAACATATTGTTACTTACATCATCATATTCATCCGATTTACATTTCTTGGTGGGGCTGTTCCCGTTATTGTTCTCGGTCTATATTATAATAATACAACAACAGCATATTACGTTAGATATATTATTGACTGTTGATAACTAAAACTAAAACCGCTAACGAACAACAGTAACAGAAAAAGAACAATACTTACGTCGTCCTTCTTGTCCTTCTTGACCTTGAAACGTGGTGAAGTACGACGGTTATCGTCATTATTACCATCCATTGTACTCATGGTTGCTGTTGTGTATTATCTGTTGTTCTGTTATTGCCGTCCTCGTAAAGGCAATACCTAGTTGCTTGCTCTCTCTTCTCTTCTTTGATTGTGCTTGATTTGTTACTCGTTCGATCGCCAGCTCATATGCGGTATCCTCCACAAATAGACCTTTGCAACTCCGCCGGCCCCAAATAAATAATATAATGAATAAAATGGTGAAGGAAGAAGAAGGAAGAGCACCACCACAAGACCGGCCGGCACCTGATCCGCCGGGTGAATCACCTCCAGCCTCAGACAATGAGGCTGAAGAAGAAGTACTTGAACAAGTACAACAAGTACTCGAACAAGCACAACGAGATCAAGATGACATCGACACTATTTTAAGGGATTATGAGAATCAGTTAAATGAGTTAAATATTCTTGAAGAAGACCTTATGCTAGTAGCATGTGATGATATCTTCAATATGTATTCAAATATTTTACATATCATTTCGGTATGCTACAATAGTTGTGGTAATTATTATTACTTATATCCAATTATACCGGTTCTACTTAGTGATAGATCTAATGATGAAATGATTACATTATTGGTTATGATTATGTTGTTTTGTTTGGTGCCTACATTTTTAGCTTTGGATTACAGTGAGTGGCCTACTTACAAATCAACCAAGAGATTAATAAATTCAAAGATAATGATGAAGAAGGTTATTAATATTGCATTTCTCAGTATAGTATTATTAGGTTGGAAAGAATATTCGCCGCGATGTGGTATATGTAAGGTGCAACGTGAACCGATTGATACTCATGGACTTGAACGTGTTGGTAATAATCTGAAGGACCCATCAACTTTGACCTTCGATCGTGATATAGTATTATATAATGTTAGGGAAAATACCGACACATCAAAAACAACAACAACAGATGAAGAAGAAGAACCAAAATGTATTGAGCTTGAACAACCTGCACTCGCCTTTGAACTCAAGGAGCCTTTGAAGGAAGAAAAATCATTAGTTGAATTGAAATGCATTGGTAGTTCTAGTTATCGTCGACCAGAAATTACTAAAGATATGCAGGCTTTATTAGATGTGAATACCAACGGACTAATACAAAAACTTATCAGCAGAGGATTGATATTAAAATGGAGTAAAAGATTATTCAGTAAGGAATTGAAGAAGGACGCACGGGGTATGTGTGACGCTAATAATAATGGTGTCTATTTCAATGTGTCACAAAAGAAGTGTGGAATGGGTAGACGCTCGTGTACAACCCAACAAACACGATATCCAAATGATGATGTTAAATTGATTGTTGATGTGGATAAGTTTGATGAAGATGATTTAAAAATGTGCCGTGAACATATCAAAGAGTTATATGATGCAATTCCTTCGTATGATAAAGATTATTTGGATATGACACACGATGATCTACAAGCCTATCGGAATAAGTATGGAATTACTCCATACCTCAAAATCTTCTTCAACCGAGTACTCAACCATGGTGGGGATAAGGTACAGGGTGCAATGAAAGTTATTATTTCGGAGCTTATTGAATCAGCCGTACAAGAGTACTGGAAGGAAAATGAAGATGGTAGTGATAATGGAGATGATGAACCAACATGCCGATCTAAATACTCTATTCATGAGTGGTTACATTATGATTGTGGATCTGCTCAACATACCTTTGAACGAGTAGAAGAGTTTTTGCCCAAAGCATATGAACCAAGTATGAGTGAATTCTACAAGAAGCCAACAAATATGATGACTTATATTGAAAAGATTGCATCCCTTAGTTGGGAGCCGAGGCATACAATGAGGCAGGAGAAACTACACCTACGACCAACAGACGAAGATATTATGAAAGTTATGGATAAGTTTATCAAGTCGGAATTGGTATACGATGATGATGAAAAGATTAAGAATGACTTAGACGGAATTGCTGTTCGTACAGAGGAAGCATTTGGTGTAGAATTATCACGCCAAGAGGTATCTACAATTGTGAATGGCAACAATGAACAGATCGTTAGCATGTTGAAAGATAAGATCACAAGTCTAGATGAACCAACGGAAGGCGAAGCAGTTATCATCCATGTCACCCATGGGCTATACGACAGATATTTCATGATTTGGGGATCAAAGGAGAAAGGTTATTGGGAAGATCCTATACCATACGAGGAAGGCTCAGTGGAATGGAAATGGAATGCAGCGACAGGGTTAACTCCCGAAGAACGAAGCAGCAGCAGAGTGCATATCAAGTCGGCAATAATTGCCATGACGGAATTACATGGACCTCAAGCTGACGCCGAATCGAATACACCTTCCAAGCTTGTCGATTTGTGCATTGAATGCTTCAGAGATGCAACAGAGGAGGAGAAGTTTCATCAAATGATGTTGAGATTGAAATTCCAACAAGTTGGTGTAAAGTTTGGGGAGCTGACCTTTTATGGGTTTCGGTAAGTCGACCAACTCTGTGTATATGTCCATTTGATCTTTTGATTCAGTGCCTCATGACACACATTACTTGATTACTTATATATTTAGCAACATATACTGCCAACCCAGCACGGTTGTGGCTCACCGGCCATTCTCATCGGCATTAAAGAGTCGTCCACCATATGAGCCTGCATTTAGTGAGCAAGAGTGGAGAGATCATTACCGTTCCTCGAGCGAGTATTGTGTAGCTCAAACTATACGCAGTTACCAACAAGATGTATCAAAGGGGTATCAAGTGGATAAGAGCAGTACCAGTCTCCCAATCATCTTTGAGTACAAGTCGTATCTAAATCAAAGATGGCATCTTGAGTACCAAGGAACAGTCAAGTTTTGCAAGGATCTTTGGTTTCTTGACCACCCTGACATTGACCCACTGTCATGCAAGTATGGACTTTGTACAAAGTACATCAACAAACACACCCGTAATCTTGCCCTATCACCAGGTAGTGTTCGAAAAGATTACTTTGTTGGCTGGAAGGTAACAAACATTCTTAGTTGGCATCTGGACAATATTGTTCAGGCGGCTCGATTGATACATGATAATCTGCTCAAGACTGATTTGAATGGCAAGGTCAGACCTTACTTTCGACAATTGGCATTAATGGTTACCGCTCGTAAGAAGTATTTCCGAGACGACTCAAAGGCATACAAACAATTACTTACTGTGATCGAGGCTGGTATTAATGACATGAGGAAAGAGAGACAAGCTATTCATATTGCTGCTATGCACACAGCAGATGCAAATGCTAAACGCGCGGCCACTAATGAATTGAATGCATTCAACAAACACTGGCCAAAGATTCAGCAATACGCTCGTGATGAAAACAATTATGAAACATTGGATGATGGCGAGAAGGTATTCGTGGTACCATCGACTGGCAAGTATTATGAAATATGGCATTATCTATCAAACTTACGACGTGCAGATGATGATGATTGGCGACTAAAGATACTCAGTGACGCGGGCATGAATATGGATAGGTATGAGGTAGCACAAGAGAAAAGGAGACAAGAACATGCACAACAGTTCGACGAAGCAGCAAAGAAGGCTAGGATGAATAATGGACATGCAGATGATGAAGATGAAGATTATATGAACATGTTTTGAAAAATAGTTTATAAAGTGCAATATCATTTGATGTTAGATAGAGGTATCAGATAGATGGCAAGAAGCCTGCAGCTGCTGCGTAACAATGTAGCCGCCTGATTCTTGCCAAAAATATGGCCTTGGAATGGAAAAGACATGTATACCGCTCATAAAAACACGTTGCATATTAAGGCGACTCCCCTGCTAAAATTTACCTACAAATTTTCATATAAAAACCTCATCTGTTCACGCAGAAATCCTATAAGCTTCGCGATATTTTACTTAACAAATGAATGAAGAATTGTAGAAATATTGATATAAAATCGAATTGGTGATGGACTGCCGCGGATGAAAAATGGTTTTGCATCCCTCAGATGCATCTTGAACATAAACTGAAGTTCATCCGCGGCAGTCTATCTTCAAAAATTTCACCATTTTCTATGGGCTTTGCTTAGTAGCATTTGAGGCCTATAGTGTTTAGGGAATTAGCGGGGGAGTCACCTTAAGTTGAAGTTAGGTCGTTGCGACAGCTAACTAAGCTGATATCTCATACTTAATACAATGATTTACCTATGTATTGTATATCATTTTCTCCCTCTCTAGCCTACTAGATCATCATCAACCTTAACGTTTCAGTATCATTTTCAATGCACAATGAAGTCAGAGGAGGAGGTTTCAACTTATGTCTATCAAGATTTTGCCAATGTTCAACCAGATGCTCTTGGCAATAGTAGTTTGTATCACGACAGTGCTCCTCCGTCGAGTTTGATCAGTCAAAAACTACCCGGAAAACTCTCGTCGATGTTGGCTGATCCAGGTATGTGAGAAAGATGCCTTTGTTGTTGTGATCAGATATGAATAGTTGATATTGATAGTATATGTGTTGTGATACCTATGTCGCTCTAGAGGGATGCAACAATGGCCAAGTAGTCTATCTCAGTATTATCATTCATCATTCTCATATCTTTCCATCTCACAAGTCGTTCGTTTCTCTCTCTCTCCCCCACTTCACTCCTACTCCTCATGGAATAGAACTTTCAAGTGTCATAACATGGATGCCACACGGCCGATCGTTCAAGGTCATCGATCGAGAAACGTTTGTCAACCATGCTTTACTTCGATACTTTGGTCATTCGAACTTTGCAAGTTATATTAGGATTGTTAATGCATGGTAAGTGATGATATGTTTGATTAATGTGCACATATATGATATGTCTATTCTTTTAGCCATATATCTAACTATTCTATTCTTCACACTGCTGTTATATCACTCGAATCATTCTGTACAAGGGGCTTTCGCCGCATCACAAAAGGCCCTGATCGTGATTCGTACTTCCATGAGGTGAGTGTGGTGCAATGAGAGTATATATGAATGTCAACCATACTATGTCTACATCATTTGCCCATATATGTATACCGTCTCAACATATGATTCATATCTCAATACTGATTCAACTTGCATCACTGGTTTCTCAATTATTCAGCTCTTTCTTCGTGGCAAACCTCATTTACATGAAAGGATGAAGCGTCTTTCATCATGTCATAAGAAAACCCCTGTTGCTAAGAATGATTTGAGCCTCAACTTTTATGAGCTTGCAAAGACTTCTCCATTGCCAAGTCACAAGAGCTTCCCTATCAATTCAAACGGTACCATCAGCAATGCTACATCTACAGCTACCTCTCACAATCCCAACATAAATGTGAATCATATGAACATAAACATGAATATGCCATCTTCGTCGGTAGGAAGTAGTATGAACTCATACATGTCCACCGTCAGTGCTGATAATACGCAAGGTCAAGACTTGCTTCGTTTGCTTAATCAACAAGGTATGCAACAGCAACAGCCACAAGATAAATGCATTGAGTCTATGCAGCAGCAGCAGAATCAAGACATGTATGTGACGATGATGCAACAGCTACAACAGCAGCGAATGAACTTTCCAAGTCTGATCAATAGCAGTACCATCTCTACTACAACTAATATACACCAGCCAACCACTTCTGGTGCCACGTCAGTAGAACCCTCCGCATCACTCACCACTTCAAGTAACAACGCCATGGCGACCAATAGTATAACTACTAGTACCTCCAATGCCAGTGATATCAATATTCATGATATAATGGCATTGCGTTCCATTGAGCATACGAATGAACTCATGGTTCAGAAGCTCGAATCTTTACGTCAAGGTAATGTGGCAAATCCAATAGACATGCATCAACATCTAAAGGACAAGAGTTTTTCCAACATCACGAGCACAACAAGCAGCCAGTTGGGAAAGAGTGAGCAGCCGGGCAGCAATTCTACAAGCTCCCCAAGTAAATCTTCATCGAGATAATAGTGTTGATGTTATTTAACACGGAATTTTGTACAATTGTATCTTCCTTTCTCTAGAGACAAGAGTTGATGGGCAGTGAAAGTAGTTAATTTTTATATGTATGATCTTAATGACACTGTGACGAATTGTTTGAGTATCAATAGTAGTTGCTTAGGTATTCACAAACTCGCATTTTATGACTGATGCATGAATAATATCTACGCTCACCTGTGCGCTGCGCTCGCTCATTCACTACTTAATCATATAGAGAGTTACACACGTAAGCATTTCAGCCACAAAAAAGAATTAGACTAAAAAGCAATCAATTGCAATTTGCAATAGGCATAAGCACAATACTATCCGATCCAATGGCTGATAATACAACATCTTCCTCTCCATCTGATCCAGCATCTTCGGATGCTGCGGTAGCGGCCGCTGCTTCTTCTGAAGCACCACCTCAAAATCAAGCACTACAACAACAGATCCAAGCTCAAGTAAGTATCAAGTCTTTATATTTTCAATAAATGATATATTGATCAATTCGAAGATTATTATGTATTTTGAAGGTTTATTATTGGTTGATGTATCGTGTTCATGTGTTGTGTCATTTATATATAATATCATTTATACATAATACATATGATATGTATATTCATATTATTTTTAGAGATACAACTAATAAAACATTCCCTCCTCTCTTCCTATTTGTTTACCTCTCAGTTACAAAATCAGTTACAGGCACAGCTTCAAGCTGCCGCGTCAAAGGGGAAACAGGCTAATATAACCCCCGAGATGATTCAGGTGAGCTTGTATTTTCATGAGTGATATTTGATCATATTACATTATATAAATATTATTTATCAATGTAATTTTTGTATCTTTCTAATGACATTTCTATGTTTCACACAGGCCCAAGCACAAGCGATGGTTCAGGCAGCAGCTCAGGCCCAAGCGGTTGTTGCTGCAGCTAAGAATCGGGGAGGTGGACTTGTTCCGATGAACGCAGCACAAATCGCTGCCCTCTCCCAAATTCAAGCACAGGCAATTGTTAATGCTCGGCCACAAACTGCACTTGTTGGCAAATCCGGAGAAGATGACGAAACACCAACAACGACACAAATTCAAAATCAAATCCAGTTGCAGGCTCAGGCATTAGTTCACGCCCATACACAAGCTCAGATTACTGCTGGTATTTACAAGGGAGGGGATACTGCAGCCGATGAAGCTGCTGCTGATACATCAGATGATAAGAAGCCAGCAGCTGTAAAGAAGTCTCCTTCAGTTGCCTCACAGCAGGATTCTTCTGGTCACAATACTCGTAAAAGAAAACCAGCTCCCCAAGATCCAGCTGCTTCTACTAAGCCATCAAAGAAAAAGGCAACAGAAGAAACACCTTCTCTCCCATCTCTCCCAGTAACAGCAGCTAGTGCCTCTTTGAAATCTCCACCAGAACAACAGCAACCAGCAGCAGTAGCAACTGCAGCTTCAGCACAAAAGAAACCTCCACAACAGGTCACATCGGCTGGGACAATCCTTCCTCCCCTATCAAGTGATTTTACCGATGAAGGCCTTGAAGGAGGTGGTGTCGTGTTGCAACCAACCTCTCCTGAATTCATTGCTCAACTAAATGAAATACTAACAGAATTTTGGACTAGGCAATTGCAAGAAATGCATGTTATCGGCACTGGCAAGCAGGAGACTGAGCAAGACTTCAAAAATCACAATGATTTGCCTCTAGCCCGCATTAAGCGTATAATGAAAAGTGATGAGGATGTTCGTATGATATCTGCCGAGGCACCTGTGTTATTTGCCAAGGCATGTGAAATGTTTATCTTGGATATGTCACTTCGAAGTTTTGCGTATAGTACGAATCATAAGAGGAAGACATTGACAAAGGAGGATGTTATTGAGGCGATTAAGATGACTGACATCTTTGACTTCTTAGTTGACGTTATCAATTAAAGAATGGTGAATATATAGTGGCATTGGAGATGGTGCAAGTTCTCTGTTCAAACAACTCGACAGCTTGAGCGTCTGTGTATATGATTGTGCATGTGTAATTGTTTGTGAGAAGGATTTATGAATTAAGGGAGGAAAGTAAGAAACTATGAAGAATGCATAACTAGACCGGTTAGTCATAGAGGTAGTCTAAGCATATTAAAAAGAAAGATAAGCTCTTCAGCAGTTGCTTATACTGTAATATCCACCTAAGTCTCTAGAGAGTTGGGAAAAACTATCATGTAGAAGATTCAAGCGAGCAACGCTAGCTATGGTTGGATACCCAAAAGGATACCATACGGCGGGGAATATCTTTTTTGCTCATTTGTTTGTCACTGACCACGCATTCTGGCAAAGATATTCTACTGCTATCAAAATTGCCCTCAAGTACAACCTTTTCATCTCCCTCTATATAGTAGTAAATTATTATTAACACTCTCTTGCCACCATGTCTGAAAAATTCGATGTAGATGCGCCGACGCTAAATCGCTTTGTAATGAAGAATACAAAGGATCCAGAATTGGTCATTCTTTTAAACTCCCTCGCCACATCCTTTAAGCTAATTGCATCTGCAGTTGGTCGGGCAGGAGTTGCTCAACTATACGGTCTTGCAGGTGAAGTTAACTCAACAGGCGATGACCAAAAGAAGCTTGATGTTATGTCCAACGATATGATGATTAATGCATTAGTAAACAGCGGAGTATGCAGTGTTTTAGTATCGGAGGAGAATGAAGATCCTATCATTGTTCCTGCAGATAAAGCTGGAAAGTTCTGTGTTGCATTTGATCCCCTAGATGGCTCTTCTAACATTGATTGCAATGTATCTGTGGGTACAATCTTTTCAATATACGAGAAAACTGATAAGGATGGTTCAGTGGACGATCTCTTGCGTTCGGGTGCAGATTGTCTGTGTGCTGGATACTGTGCTTACTCTTCTGCAGTTGAACTAGTCTTTACATTCAACGGTGGAACTGTAGAAGGGTTCTGTCTTGACCCTACTATTGGAGAGTTTGTTCATACTCGTTTCGATATGAAGTTCCCTGTCGATGGTGGTAAGAGAATCTACTCCTGTAATGAGGGCAACTTCATCCATTGGGATAAGCCTATTAAAGACGCTGTCGAGGCATTCAAGAATGGTATTGATGGAAAGCCCTACAGTGCGAGGTATGTCGGATCAATGGTTGCTGATATTCACCGCACCTTGTTGTATGGAGGTATCTACATCTACCCTGCCGATAAGAAGAGCCCACAGGGTAAGCTTCGTTGTCTCTATGAAGGTATTCCAATGGCTTTGATTATCGAGCAGGCAGGTGGTATTGCATCAACTGGATTCTTTAATGGCAAGATTGGTAGAGTAGCTGAGCTAACACCTGATGCTATTCACTGCAAGTGTCCCATCATTATGGGCGGGCCTAGAGATGTCGGTGTTGTCTATGATTGCTACAAGAAGGCTGGTATTGACACTCCTGCTTTGTAAGTCGGATACTCAAGTCGTTGTCAAGAAGTGGATGCGTATTAGAGTGTTTGTTGTGCTACTATTTGCTAAACATACAGTTCATTCACAACTTGAAGATGATTAGTAAGTTATCATCCATGTATAGAATTGAGCTTAGCTATTGTTGTTCGTAAAGAAGAGAGAAGATGCCCCTATTTTGTATTAGTTAGGGCAGTAGCCATCAATTGTTTTTAAAGTAATATCGGTATTATTCGTGTACCTACATATCTGCGCTTATTAGTCTCAGCTTTGTTGCAAAGACATGATATGAGTACTTAATATAAGTACTATCTGACTCGACTGTATGGTACTACGATTAATATCAGATCGAATTGATATCTTTAATAAATAAATATAAGTAGCTAGCACGCATCTCTAGCCTGTCTAAATGAAATGACTTCGTCGACTCAGTTGAAGTTATCTTTGGCGATAATTTATTCACTCCTCCATTAGTGGTTTTACTTGCTCCCACCAAATAGAAGTACGTAGTAATAGGCGGCGGCGCTAATACTCCTGTAATACGAAGAGAAAGAAGCCGAGTAGCACAATGAAGTTTGGATTTGCCTTATTCTCTACCATAGTTTTGGGGAGTGGAGCTGATGCCTTCACCGCAAGTGTCGGTAGATCATCACGCGTAACTCATTCTTCTCTCCAAGAAAAGATTGCTGATGAGCTTGACATCCCCTGTGAAGACGAATGTGCTCTCGATAGCTACCCCAATATGCCACCCAGCGTACACCCTGGTGTTGTAACGGGTCAAGCTATGCTTGATTTACTTGACCATGCTAAAGAGAATGGTGAGTAAATATTTATAAAAAGATGTCATTTATGTGGCAGGCTTAACACGAGGAAGCTGAGTGATGATTGTGGTATCAAATACAAGTTGCTGTATCATACTATTGCAATCTTCAAATAGTATTGCACGTATATATCCCCAACATCTGCCATAAAGTTGCCGCATCAGAGTTTATATACTCATTAACTTGTTTCTCACTGTTACGTTCTTCACTCTACTCAGGATACGCCATCCCTGCTGTCAACTGTGTTTCAAATAGTGGTATAAATGCATGCCTTGAGGCTGCTCGTAAAAATGATGCTCCAATTATCATTCAGTTCTCATCCGGTGGATCACAGGTGAGTGTACTTTTATTTATTGATATGTTATTGTTTGTTTTTGGTATCCTAATGACGACAATATATAACCCAAACTCCAAACCAGTTTTATGGAGGCAAAGGATTAGATAACAAAAATTACGCTGCTGCTATTGCTGGTGCCGTGTCAGGAGCATTCCATGTTCGTACTATGGCGGAACAATATGGTGTCCCTGTGATTCTTCACACTGATCACTGTGCTAAGAAGCTTCTTCCCTGGGTGGATGGACTCTTATCTGCTTCTGAGCGATACTATGCCAAACATGGAGAACCTCTCTTTTCATCACATATGATTGACTTATCAGAGGAACCAATTGAGGAAAATATTGATATTTGCAAAGACTACTTAACTCGCTTTTCTAAGATTGGTATGCTCTTGGAGATGGAACTTGGTATTACTGGAGGAGAAGAAGATGGTGTTAACAATGAAGATGTTGATATTGAAGATCTTTACTCAAAGCCAGAGGAAATCTGCCAGGTATATGATGCATTAACACCAATTTCTAATATGTTTACTGTTGCCGCTGCCTTCGGTAATGTACATGGAGTATACAGTCCAGGCAATGTCAAGCTTGAGCCAAAAATTTTAACTCGTGCACAAGCCTACATAAGTGACAAGCTTGGCGATAAAGCACCTGCAGACAAGAAACCAGTTAAATTCGTCTTCCATGGAGGTAGTGGATCAGATGTTAGTGATATCCAGGAGGCTATTTCCTACGGTGTTATTAAGATGAATATTGATACCGATACACAGTGGAGCTTCTGGGAAGGTATTAAGAACTTTGAGAGTAAATGGCACGATTATTTACAAGAACAAATCGGTAACCCCGAAGGTGCTGATAAGCCAAACAAGAAGTACTACGATGTAAGTGTGCCAATATACGTATGCATTGCTTCAAACTCTATATGCAATGCTTTTATACTGATTTCTTTGCTACTTTGACTTTTATGCAGCCCCGAGAATGCTTACGTGCAGGTGAAGTCAACACCGTGGAACGCTTAGATCAGTGCTTTTCTGATCTTAAATGCACAAATGTACTTGGACTTGAAAAGGCAGCTGAAGCTACGAATGTACTTGGCCCAAGACGCGGTGGCCTACCAGTATAAAAAGTTTAGTATGTAACACGGAGTCAACACACAGTCATACAAAGAAAGACTGCAACTGAAAGTGTCAGAGTTAGAAAAAGCTAGAGATATAAAGGGGGGTATGTTATCATACCTCTGTTGGTTAAATAGAAGTATAACACTATCAGTGAAATCTTATTACTCAAGTAGTTAGTTTAAACCTACGATTAGATGAGCGGGAGGGAAGCCGGAGATCTAATGATTTCTCCCTCCTTTAACCCAGGCAAATTTGTTATCAGTTTGGCAATTCCTTCAGCTGATTTCTTACTTTCTTTGCTATCACATGGTAATGCAACAGCATCACTAGGACATATGCTAGCTTTCAGTATGACATCTTCTGTCTTGGATATTTTATTCCAAGTTTCTTCAACACCAGATCTACTTGTTAATAGATTTTCTTTATACATTAGAAATGAGAATGGAAATCGTACAGTGGAAACTGGAAACTTGGCTCCTGCCAGTACAGGGCCATCAGGCTGAGTAGCTGATATCGCTGTTAATACAAGGATATCACTGTAATAATCTAGAGCTTGCTTCTTCTGTTGATCAGGTGCTACTTTTGCCGATGGATCCCTCGGTGCAATTTCAGGGAAGTAGACTAATCCTTGTAATATCGGTTCTCTTGAATTACCTTTACTTTGTGACGTTGTTTGTTGTTTCTTTGAAGATTCACTAACTCTATTGAACATTATTTGTGGTTTGTCAGAAGTCGGAGGTTTCAGCCCTAGCTGTGTCACAGAGTCAGCTGTCATTGAGGATAAATCACTTGGTTGAATAGCAGATACATCCAAGGGAGAAGTAAACACCAATGTTGCAGAAGTAATAACTGTCATCATTGAAATACTACATCGATGGAGAAGTCTATCTGTCATTGACATTGGTGATTTATTTTGTATCTTATAATTATTCTGCTCATTATTACTAATTGAAAACGCCGATACTGATATAGGATAATGAGATACATAAACTGATAATATCAGTATCAATGACAGCATATTGAAGGCCTTCATTGACGTGTCGAGAGTGGTAGGTTCATACTCACAATGATTCATAGGAGAGATTTTAGGATACCGCCTCATTGTCTTTTTTGCGCTTTGAGGCGGTGAGCTTGGCTACTATGTGTGACTATGTGTCTCCATGTTCAAGAGTACGACCTTTAGCTTCTCCACTACTCATATTCTACAATAATTTACAATTAACTACCCTATGACCCATAAAAGCCCCCACTCATTGTCTACCAATCTCTCCTTGAGTGATCGCACCAGTCGTCAACTTTAATTGATCAATTTGTTCAGCAAATAGATGCTCAGCATACTCATATACCTTCAGGTCAAACCAATT
>Ga0214478_100977_pt1 | contig 15490 bp, 15 predicted proteins | sample M1_20Mar14CPVII9_2_FD_178001 | JGI IMG/M metagenome (GOLD analysis project Ga0214478, IMG submission 178001) | Marine eukaryotic communities from Monterey Bay, California, United States - M1_20Mar14CPVII9sort6BwellD7 | ecosystem: Environmental > Aquatic > Marine > Unclassified | place: USA...
TGCATTCTTCTTTTTACCTTTACTTCCCTCTTCATTATCATTATTTTCAATACCCAATGCCTGAACATTAACCTCATGTGCATACCATAACTCACTTCTGGGTGCAGCCGAGGTGTCACCGTTTGTTTCTGCTGTTGATACTGTTGATCCATTATTTTCACTAACCTTGGATTTCTTGTCAAGACTTAATTGCATCAGTTCGTCCAACATCAACCTCTTCACAATTACCAAAGGGATATTCAACGATAACTAAAAATTTAAACAAAAAGAAGATTAATATATCAACTACTGAAATTATATTATGCCCACCTAAAACTTTACCATCGGACTTACTCCACGGCATTGATTCAACTACTAGCAAAAGTAAACCAAGTTATAATCTATTAAACAGTCCAGCAAAATCTATAGATTCAAATCATTCAGCATATACTGAACATGTTGAATGTAAGCTATGTAATGGTGCACGAGATGAATTAGCAGTGAATGAACCAGTGCTGTTGTGTGAATTAAAGGGATGTAATTCTGAATATCATTTAGGATGTTTATATGCCTATTGTCCTAATTTGTTTGCTGACAAAAAGAAGGATGAGGGGAAGGATGGCGATGGGGATGCTGCGATGGAGGTTGAGTTTGTTTCGAAGGATACAAACCTTTCCGAGACCAAGAAGGCGCCACAACTACCACAAGATCAGCCACCATTATCCCACGATGGTGAACTACAAGTACCATCAGGTGATATCTACTGCACATCATGCTACACCGACGGATCAACATCCGTCCTAACCAAATACTTTGACAAGACAGACAATGATCGATCCAACTATACATGCAATCGAGCATATGTCATGGCATTATTGGAAAAGCACATGAGATTAAATCCCACTGGTAATATGGGTAACGGGTGGGATAATAGTACGGGATTACAACACCTTAAGGCACCACCCAGAAGTGAGTTATGGTATGCACATGAGGTTAATGTTCAGGCATTGGGTATTGAAAATAATGATAATGAAGAGGGAAGTAAAGGTAAAAAGAAGAATGCAGAGGATATTAATGATGAATTTGTAGGTGAGAAGGGTGCCGAGATGTTGGTTGGTAAATCAGTTCGGTTGTATAATAATTTGGATAATGAGTATCATGTTGGACGGTAAGTTGATACATATCATGTGTTCTAACAATATCACTAATGTTTGTCAGAGGTCTAATCCATCTCTTCCTTTACTACCCCACCATAATCTTAGTATTGTTGATTGGCGTGCATGTACCGTCTACCCTCCACTATATGATCATAATGGCGGCCCGCACGTTACCAAGAATAATACTGTCCAATTAAAAGACCTTGAGTATTATGGCACTGGGTCATTATCCACAACCGAGTTCCTGGTTCGTTTCCCTGCCGGATTACAAGGACGGAAGAAAGAGTTGTTACGTTGGATAATGTTGGAGGAGCATAGTCTTGCCGTGGGTGTATCATTGATTGAGGGTAAGACTAGTATGAAGAAGGCTGGTGGGGTTGGTGGAGGAACGACGAATATTGATGAATGGAAGCCTGCCATGGTATTGGCACGTAGTGCATTGGAATTGGTTACTGTACGTCAATTCCTAAAGGAAGATGATAAGGGAAACCTATTTGCCGCGGCAAACATGACCACCAAGGGTAAATCCAAGAGTGATGGTTCAAAGGGAGATGATCGATGGGCACTTGCTTCATTCTTCGGGGAGGAGCAGCATGAGTTATTACATTTACGGGATGAGGCACGTGATCTTATGGATTGTCCTTCCCTCGTGAATAATGATGATGCTAGTAATGGCGTGAATGGTAGTGGTAATGGACAAGTCACAAATCAAGAAGGAGAAGAACTTGAAGAAGAAGACCTTGACGATGTACAGCCACCAAGAGGACCATTAGCATCAGTCAATGTACCACTGAGCCTAGCACTAGCAGAACACAATGAACAAGAACGATGCAAGGGATGGAGTCAGCTTATCCTTCAAGAATCTGGTCATCCTCAAGCTTTGGTATCACCAGACGAGTACTCGATGCAATTAAGTCTTGACAAGAAATCCAAGGTTAGTGAAAATAATGGATCAACAGTATCAACAGCAGAAACAAACGGTGACACCTCGGCTGCACCTGAGGACTCCAAGAATGTATCAAACAGCATTAGACCTCTAGTACAACGGGGTATGGACAGATTATGGCTTGCTCAACTAGTTGAAAAGACTGTCGCTTCTTCTACTATTGACGATTCAATGCAATTAAGCAAGGATACTATAATGGGTTTCAAGTTTGAACATGTACCTTCGATGGCTACTGCAATGGCATCTTTACAGAAGATCTAAGATAGTGATTTGTATCTCTGGCGGTAGCTCATGTGTTTAAGAAGCATGTATCTAATTTACTATGTGCCTATAATCAATGTAAAAGTAAATACAATCTCGATTGTCTTTTTATACAATTGCAATGGTAGACATATCGAATAGGATACCATCTGTCACCCTCTTCTGTTCATCCTCCGACCTCATTGGCCTTCTCAACTACCAGATCTATTAGATGTTCAGAGTGTATATTCTTTGTCTTTGTTGCATAGCCGTTTACTTGGAAGTGATCGAAGTATATCATTCCATCACCAGATACTTTCATCATGCCGGGCTTTGTCTTATCCTCCTCGAATGATAACCTTATGGACACTGGCGTGATCTCTTCTTTACCCTTTTCGAGGAGACAACCTGTGAACATGATGGGCTTAGTAGTACTTGGGAACTTTTCATGCTTATTGTTCAGTTCAGTGTCATGTATGAGATGAAGAAGACCATCATTGTCCCAGTTTGCAAACAAATCACATGCAGAGCAGCTACCCTTGATGATATGTGTGTTTAAATGATGAGTATGCCGAGTTGAGGTTTTGGCACTAGCTAATTTACTTTTGAAGTTACTGCCTATGTTAGGATTTGCTTTACTGTTATTTGAATTCATTATTATCTCGTTGATTGTATTGTTGTGGAAGTTCTGCTTCTAATACCGATATTAACTGACACTCATTTAGTGTTCTCGTCATAAAGTATTTACAAAAAGCCACTAAGAAGCCATTTCATACTTCCCTCCCGTTAGATTTGTATCATATCCAAACAAACTCGATTACTAATGAAACCGTAGCTATGCTGGTCGTCACCACTGTAGTAGTATTACCTTGCGAAATGTCTCACCTATTCATCATCTCTGAATTGTGGCCATTGATTCTTCTCATTAGATCATGCATAAACTTCTTCTTTCTTTCTTCATGAACAGCACACATTTCACGATACTCCTCCTCAGTAGGTAGATGGTAAATTCCCTTATAAAAATGAACACTTTCATTTAACCTCTTGGTTTCTTCTTGGTATACATGGTACTGATCAGAATCAGTATCAAGCTCTTCATCCAACCAATTGATTTCACAGCTTCGAATGTACCACAATCTTTGCTGTGATACCCATCTCCATCCCAATCTATTTCCTGGGTGGACAAACTCTAATGTGAACGGCGGCGGTGGAACGCCCTCATCACCATTACGCTCAAAGCGATCAGAAGAACTCTCCGAGAGGCGTACACTTGCAATACACGGAGAGGACCTTCTTGCAAGTTCGGTGAATAAGCCTATGATCTCTTTTGATTGATCAACTCTTAACAGTACCCCCGGCAAGTCAAGTTTCTGCATACAGGGAAAGTCGGTCAATTGGATTTGACTTGCATCTCCTCTAATACCTTTTGCCCATTTCAAATCGAGCTTTCTTAGCACTGCAAACTGGGCAAGATCCATGAAGCCTCCATCGATATCATCTACAACGCTTTGGTTAGGTGAGCTCACAATAACCAATTCAAGTAGAGTATTCTTCAAGAAATGCAGATCTGAAATATATCCGGTTGCCTTTGAAGAGATGAGCGTTAACTTTTCAATCAAAGGCATACAACTCAACATCTTCAAATCCCAAACCATATCACAATAGTCACCCCCCTGATCAATTGACAACTCTCGTAAGTGTTTGAATCCAAACAAACATGGATACGCCCCATGCAATGGTGCACAATTGAGGACCAAGCTACGCAAGTTTCTAAAATCTTCAATAATGCTCACATCATATGCACTTTCTTTATTTGATTCTTCCCCCTCATCAAGATATCGCTCCTCGGATTTGCCATATATATTCCCTGTTATGCCATTATAAGACATAGATCCGATTACCCTCCCTTGGAATTTGGAGAGATGTACCTGTTGTAGATTAGGCATAACTTCCCTCATCACTTTCAACATGTTGTACCGTCTTGAAGTATCCACATGGAACTGTGGGTAATCTTTAACTTTTGGTGTCCCTCTTATGGATACTAACCGATTCTCAACAGATGGGGGAACAAGTGTATGTCTGGCAGCCTCACACCATTGAGTACATGTACCCCGTGCACATAAAATTTCCCAAAAATGATTGGTAACATTGAAGATGATGGGATGATAGCACGGCATGACACTTCCTTCCACTGTTTACATACTTGTTGTGTATATATAATATCTTTCCAATTCAAATATGCAAATACTGCCGGAAGGATATCATCTGTTATGAGATATTGTTGCTGTTTATTCGATTCTATTTGTTTCATATTTTACAATGAACACAAGATGTGCACAAAAAAAGTAAAAACCTTTCGTATTCACTTTCTATTTATACTAACGCCTTAATCGATAGACGACGACCATTAAAAGCTTCTATATCCACTCATTACTATCCTATACTATCAAATTGCAATAGTAATCTCTATTAAAGTTCTGCTGCATAGCGCGGATAAAAAAATTGATGAGTTTAGTAGTTTTGCTGAGATGATTACAAGTGGAATATTATAAAATCTCATTGATCATTGACGGGCTGTATGTAGGAAGAGCTTACTAATCAACCACTTACGGAACCGCTACGCTTCCATCTATACGTTTATGATATCTTCTAACGGCATATATTATTGCAATACCAGTGAAGTCGGAGTGGTCTCTTGAACAAATTATCTACAACAATCACCCATCAAAAATTCCGATCATATACATCTTGTGCACCATACCTATAACCATCGAACTTCTTTGCCAGTATCTCAAGCTATATCATCATGTCTTCATCAGACTTTAAGGTAGGGGATAAAGTATGGGTAAAAACAGATATCAACAATCCGTCGGTCGAAGAACTTGCAACGATTGTTAAATTACCGTCAACCAATACTACTAAAAACGATACCAAAGAACACAATAATGATGGAAATAACAACAATACAACAATTACTGATAGCACAGACAGTGATAAACCAAATGAGATATCGTAGCTGTTAAGAGTAGCGAGGCAACAGTATCCTCTAACCTTACAGAGTATTCTGAGTAGATCACTCAAAATGGATCACATCTTGTGCACCTAGGTATTTTATATTCAATCAAAGTAATGCCACTATCTAGATGGCAGTAGCCAGATAGATTTGGATACGATATCGTAACATATATATCGTATGGCATTGAGTTGATGGTTTTGCGTGAGATGATTACAAGTGGAATATTATCGAATAAAATCTCCGATTATCCGTCATCATTGTATTCGCAAGATTAGTTAGCGGTGTATGTAGGAAGAGCTCAATCAACCACCTCTACGGAACCGCTACGCTTCCATCTATACGTTTATGATATCTTCTAACGGTATATATTATTGCAATACCAGTGAAGTCGGAGTGGTCTCTTGAACAAATTATCTACAACAATCACCCATCAAAAAATTGATCACATCTTGTGCACCTTTTCATTCAATACAATTAGCAATGAAGGGGCAGCTATTCTTGTCAATGGATTAGAAAACATTACTACATTGAAGAAAATCTTGCTCAACAGTAATCCGATTGACGATCAAAGTAGTTTAGAAGATAGCTTTTCCGATCTGTTATGCAACACATCAAGTCCCAAAGTATCCATCATTCCAATCACACACTTGTAAAATTATCATTACCATGTACAACTCCGTCAAAAGTTAACTCCTCATTGCATCTGAATAAAGATACTAATAAAAGGCATGTTGCAATTGAAAAGATACTGCAGTACCATCCAAACATTGATATGGAACAGTTATTTGAGTTGGGCTCTGAAGGTGAATGGAGTCTAAGGGCACTTCCGTATATGATTGATTGGTTTGAGAGAGCAATGGAGGCAATGGAAGCGCTAAGATATACAAATAAATCTCACGATGCTGCTGCTAGGGCCTACAAGGAGTTGGTCTTTTTGCTGATCTTTGGAAGCTGTCGATATGAGTTAGGACGTGAGAGGAGCTGCTATATTGTCAGTCGGCGGAAGTTATCAGCAATATACCAGTTTGCCCATGCTATGCCGTTATTGTTTGTGCCTGCCTCTCATGCCAAAGACAAATCAACAATGAAAATGACGAAAAGGTTAGAGATGAAAAGCATGAATAAAGTTGCCACAGATAATTGTTGTGTGATACTGTGAACATACCAAAGATCAGTTGGGTAGTTATTATCTGCTGCACATATCACGGATATGGACACTAGTTCAGGTAAGTTTATTCTTCACCCCCGCCGTCCTATGATCATGCATTCAATACTGTGAGGCTAGATGTCTATACACCATCATCATGTCCTCAAATCAATAATGCATACAATACATGATAACAATTCTACATCAAGAAGCAGCCTCTCAAACTGAGTTTGTTGAGGTTTGTCTTTTCGATGTTGGAATGTTTTCAAGCAGTCAAAAAGCACTCGTTGTTCCCGATATAATTGTACACTGTATCTTGGATGATGAACATTTGTATTTCTCTAATGCCGATTGGATTGACAAAAGGTTGATTAGATTTAGTGTTGGGGGAGACATGTGCTTGGTCATCTGGGATTTGTATACAATTCTCTTACTCACGGGTCAATGAGCCGTCGATCTTGCTTACATTCTGTGTCTGTACGATGCATGTAGTTTTACTCACATCTTGTGTCCTCTGCCTCTGCTTTTATTTACGTTCAAAGGGTAGGAGAAGCAAGTTATGGAAGAACTGATCAATGGGGAATAAGATATACAGTACGTTCATATCTTTGATGAGGGCAGAATTGTTTGTGATATACAACGAGTCAACAACATCCCCTCTTTGAGCTGGCAGTGGCTTATTTTCAATGCCATGTCGGTCGTGCAAATGGGGAAATAGAAATAATCTCATCCAACAACTGCCATCAGATATCTTATTCCATGACGATGGCGGTATAGATTGAGATGAAATATATCTTAATTGCCGTGTCGTGCAATATTGATTGATTATGTTTTCATGTCTAACCAAATAATTTTCTTCTTTCACACATAGGGTAAACTAAAAAGATAACTGTAGGGCCGGCCGGCGCGCGGCAACTGTCAAATCTCGGTATCCTTCTAGAATAGTACAATATTACATGATAGATTATAATTCATACTTTACTCATACATGATATATTGGTATTACAACATAGAACTATTATACTTCTGGTTATCTAGTCAGTACATAGGTTTTATGTTTTCAATGATAGTGGTCCCGTGATTTCATAAAAATTTTGCGCATGTGAATTGTAGAAGTTGCCCTTTGTCTTGTCGACATTGGTACATCAATCCTACGCCTGGAATGCTACGATTCTATCTACACGTTTATGGTATCTTCTAACGGCATATATTGCAATATCAGTGAAGTCCGAGCGGTCTCTTGATACAATTTATCACAACAATCACCCATCAAAATTGATCACATCTTGTGCACCTTTCATATTCAATTGATATCGAATCGAAATGAATAAACGCAGTCGAAAGACGTTAGGTAGAATTAAAACGAATGATAGTATATTGACTATTTTACAGGTTGGACGAGATGACCCGGGGGCAGGTGTATTCAACGCGAGCTCTACAAATGAGTTTTCAAAACTTGGCACAGCTATTGCAGCAAACCAACATCAAAAACGTTACAGCTTCATCTTTATAATCTTCGAGATATTGCATTGACTTCTTCAAACTGTGAATTATATAATGGTCTCATACAGAACTCGTCAATCAAAAGTTTAAACCTCCGTTGCAGAAGTCATAGAAATGCTTTAGATGAAGAATTCATTAATAATGAAGTAGCACATGAAATATTGAGGGTATACCAACAGAATAATAATCTTACATTTCTCAGTATAGAATACGCCAGTCATGGTCATATTCTACAAAATGGGGTTAATAATATACTGGCCACAACTTTGAGACATTGTACAAACCTCAAGAAATTATATCTATGGGAAAGCAATGTAACTGATGAACAAATAATCCCTTTGGTCGACGCAATGAGAGGTCTTCATTCATTAGGATGCCTTCATTTGGCTGGGAATAGAATTGGTAATACGGGGTGTGAGGCAATTAGTATTTTACTTTGTGATCCGAATTCTAGGTTGAACTATCTCAATCTAAGTGGCAATCAGATTAATAATGAGGGTGCAACTACCATTATCAATAGTTTAGCAAGCAATACAAAGTTACAGGAACTTCTCATTGGCGGAAATCCAACAACTAATTCAATTATGCAGCAGTCTTTCTCAAGATTATTATGCAACGTATCAAGTCTCAATAGTATCTATAACTCCAATCACACACTTGTAACATTATCATTATCCGATCTAACTCCTCCACATAATAACGACTTGTTGATACTGAATAAAAGCAAAATCAAAAGTCACGTTGCAATTAGAAAGATACTGAAGTATCACCCGAACATTGATATGGAACAGTTATTTGAATTGGGCTCCGAAGGTGAATTGAGTCTAAAGGGACTACCGTATATTCTTGATTGGTTTAACCGAGCGGGGGAGGCCATTGAGCAGCTAAAGACTTGGAATGCCTATTGCAGCTTTTATGGATTAGGATATGAGAGGACCCGCCATATTGTCAGTCGACGAAAGTTATCAGCAATATACCAATTTGCCCAGGCCATGCCGTTATTGTTTGTGCCTACCTCTGTTACCAAAATCTATTGACATGCATTACTCTCTTTGTTGTATGGAAAGGGCGCTGTCGACACGGTACGATAGACTGCCGATTGCCGATATGATCTTTGCAAAGGTCAAAGGCTACCATAGCTATGCAAACGATACCTATGTCAAATTACCTAGACGGTATCCTTTTACAACAATGATATTGATATTATATTTACCTTATCTCATTCATCTATCCTTTATGTGATGCATGCCATTAATCGATATATATATATATTATACTTATACTTATGTATATAGCAGTGCTATTTAGGTTTATCTTTTAAATGGTAATGGTCCCGTGATTTAAGTAACAATAGTTGGTTAGTTGGCGATGTTGTTGCCTTCTCTAATGTCTATTGGTATTGCAATACAGCACTTTGGCGTATAAAAATCAAGTCATTAGATTAGTATTTAACGATCTTTCGGTTGTTGGCATTTCTGGAATAGTTTGACACCTCTAAGACATAAGACACCAGTACACATCGCCCATCAATAAATTGATGATACGCACATCTTGATTGTGCACTGTTTTATCCAATTGACGTAAAGTATACATTGATACTCCACTACAAATTAGTTACTTTGTCGTCAAATATCGTACGTTATAACGACATATATAGAAGAAACGGTATCAGGCAGACTTGCAATACACCTTAGTACATCAAAATTGCAAAGACGAACAAGTAACCACAAAAATTGCAACACAGTAGCCGAACAAGATGGACGACCGCAGCCGAAAGACGCTGCGTCGAGTTAAGAGAAATGATAAAACATTAACAAAGTTAGAAATCGGGGGTATTGATCGTGACTGTGACTCCACATATGCCACCTTCGACATTAATCCTGACTATGAACCTAACGAGGGTGGAATTGCATCAAGTATTAGTGTTAATGATATGATTAAGTTTGGTACATTTCTCGGGAAGAACAAGTACATCGAATCTTTGACGGTCCATAGACCAACTTATGAACCACGTCCACATTCTATAGATGAAGATGGCTCATTTTTTGACTCGTTAACTCTCGAACAATTACTAGAATATGAAGAAGCATTAAGTCTACCACCTCAGTTTATTGAAGGTCTTGAGAGAAATTCAAGTATTACAAGATTGTATCTCTGTAATACCAGCAATAACAATCGAGGTTTAGATGATGGGAAGGTAGGGTATGACATATTGAAGATCTACCAGGAAAAGGGCAATCTTACCGAGCTTTTTGTTATGAATTGTGTTCTTCCACCATCACTTACTGCAAATACTATCACGAACTGTACAAATCTCATAGAGATTACTTTACTTCATTGCAGCATAACTGATGAGCAACTGTTACCGCTGGTTGAAGCCATAAGGCATACCTCACTCGAGAAACTTTGTTTGTCTACTAATGCCATTCAAAATGTTGGATGCCAGGCCATTTCTACATTACTTGAAGATCATCGCTGCGCCCTAAACACCATTGATCTACATAATAATGCCATTAGCAATGAAGGGGCAGTTATTCTTTATAAATCATTAGAAAACAATACCACATTACAGGAACTTCGGCTTGGCAGTAATCCAATTCGTAATACAGCAGAGGACGTCATTTCAGCACCTGGTTATAGTATACATACATCAAATCACACACTTGTGACATTATCATTGCCCGATCAAGTTCCTCCGAACATTAACGACTTCTTGATATTGAATGAAGATACTAATAAAAAGCAAGTTGCAATTAGAAAGATATTAAAGTACCAATGCCATCCTAATCTCGATATGAGACCCCCTGACATTGATGTGGAACAGTTATTTGAATGGGGATCCAAAGATGAATTGAGTTTAAAGGCATTGCCGTATGTAATTGCTTGGTTTAAAAGAGCAATGGAGGCAATTGTATCAGCTAGGGATAAGGAATGGTCAATATTCGATGGAAGCTTGCAATATGGAAAATTTGGATACGATAGGATTGTCAGTCAACGAAAGTTGTCAGCAATATACCAATTTGCCCAGGCGATGCCGTTATTGTTTGTGCCTAGTACCTCTGTTACCAAAGCCAAAGACGACACATCAAAGAAGAGCCGAGTTAAAATGGAGAGCATGAATAAAGATGCCACAGAGAAGTGTTGTGTGATACACTGATCACGAGAGAGATGCCCGGTACATACGAGATGACTACAGGTGAGTCTCTTCTTCTATCTTTTATTCCCCGCCCCACTCTATGCATTCAATACTGTGAGGCTAGATGTCTATACCATCATCATGTCCTCAAATCAATAATGCACACAATACGTGATTACAACCACTCAAGAAGCAATACCTCTCTTACTGAGTTTGTAGAGGTGTAGCTCTTGATGTTGGAATGTTTTCAAGCAGTCAAAAAGCACTCGTTGTTCCCGATATAATTGTAACTTTCTCTTGGATGATCAACATTTGTATTCTCTAATGCTGATTAGATTGACAAAAGGTTGATTTGATTAAGTATTGGGAATGCATTGTTCGTTCGACTGGGATATGTATACAATTCTCATACTCACGGGTCAATGAGCCGTCGATCTTGCTTACATCCTTCTTCTTTTTATATGTCTTGTATGTTTTGCTCACATCTTGTGTCACTGCTGTTTTAATTTACGTCCAAAGGGTAGGGATGGGTGGCATATGCATGAGTTTATAATGGGGAGTAAGATATACAGGTACGTCCATGTCTTTGAAAGGTAGCAGAATTGTTTTGTGATATACAACGACTATACAACAACATCCCCTCTTTGAGCTGGCAGTGGCCTTTTCTTTTCATGCCATGTCGGTCGTGCTAATGGGGAAATAGGAAACGATACATCTCAACCAACAACTGCCATCAGATTTCCATTTCATGACGATGGCGGTATAGATTGAGATGACATATCTTACTTGCCGTGTATTATTATTGTTTGGTTACGTTGTGATATCTAACAATATACTTTACTTATTTAACACATATAAGCTGAAAAGAGATAGAAGGTGGCGATAGTGTCGGTAGAATCATATGCCGTGCTTGGGGTGCTATAATATCACAAGTGGATCATATATCAAAGCAGCCACCTACACACTACCTGAATAAGGAATGAAATTGATATTGAATTACATTGGAATTACCATTAAGTAGGCAGTAGGAAGGAGAAGTAGAAGTGAGAAGAGAGACGAGTTGGTCACTCAACCTTTTAACCTACATACCTCTACATACCCTCCGATCACTCAAAACACATCACTTCTACTTTACTTCGTTACTGCCTCCTCAACCTTTATATAAAGTCAAGACCGTCCTGTTTCGGCATGCATTAGCAGGGAAGCAATTGTACCACACAGCAACACAACGAACAATGATGACGTCGGTGGCAGATTTTGATCGATCAAATCCATTATTTGAGAGAAATGTAGTTTCATTTGAGGTAGTAACAACACCAACATCTACGAACAACAACAATGCTGCTTCCTCTACCAACAATGCCAATGAGAACAAACGTAATGGCAACTTTACAGTACGAATCCTAGAAGGTCGTAGGTCAGAAACGAATAGCAGTGGAGGGGAACGTGTCATTCGATTTGAAATGTCAAATGAATGTAACTTGGTAGATGATTTCTCGTCATCTACACATCATCAGCAGCAATGCACACCAAGTCGTAGTAGAACACCAATCATTCATGCACCATTCATGACCGTAGACCGAGGAGGACAAAGTCGTCACTCCACAATGATGCAAGGAGGCCCACCACCTTACCATCAATCTCCACACACGAGATCGTCACATCCAAAACAGAAATCACTAAACCTTCCAATTGAATTGTACGAACTAGAAGTTGGAGAATCCGACTTTGCGGCTTTACGAAGGGATCAGGCATTACTTGTAGACTTTAATAGCTTTTCTGATTCGTTAATATCCTTGTTGCAGTGTTGTGAATTGGGTAGTGACGAAGGTGGTTATTCGTCTACTCATCAGCAGACGTTTCAAGAGACATCTAATCAATACGGTCAACAGCAGCCTTATGACGAATCATCTGGTGGTGGATGGAATGGTAATGGTCAAGGAGGAGGAATCTCAAGACAATCCATGACGGGGCAGCAGCAACATCAGTGGGGAAGTAGTAACAACAGCAACACGTGGAGGACACCCTCATATCAACAAGGAGGACTGAACTATCACGGACAACGAATGATGTCATCACCATTTGCCAAGATGAACTGCTCTACAAGTATGCCTGTTTCAACCTACGCGTGTAGATTAGAAGTAGATGCTTCATCGAACGATAGTATGCAACAGCAGTGGAGACAGAACAGCACCCAACAGTCTAACACACTACATGCTCGATTTAGTATTGTGGAGTCGAATCAGTTTCGTGAATTGACGCATTTGGCATTGAATTTGAATGTTGGTACTGACAAGTCTGTTCGTTGCTACCTCTCTTCAAGGTATGTTTGTTGTTATGTTGAGGTGTATCTTCTATTCATCTACGACTCTGCTTCTTACACTCTTCCTCCCCTGCACCCTACGTCAACAGACTCAGTCAGACCATGCTCCAGAATAGAAGTATTGAGGCCTTGTATGCCGAGCAACAACAACGTTCTGATACTGCCGAGACGAATCTCATTCGTCTAAACAAGAGATTACAAGATCTTACACAATCATCAGAAGTTGAAAAGAATCAGATTCGTTACCAAGCAGAAGAACGACTTCAGACTGAGAGTTGTACTCTTCTTGCCGAGGCCAACAAGGCAAGGGCAGCCAAGGAGGAAGAAATCAAGGCATTGAATGATAGAAATGAGAAGAATCGACAAATCCTCGAGAATAAGATTGAGGTATTGTCGTCAACAAATGCCAAGCTCAACTCTGACAAGATGGCAAGTGAGAACGAGAATGAACGACTAGCCACCAAGCTGAGCTACACTGAGACTACCAACAGCACACTGACAAATGAAGTGAATACACTACAAAGTCAACTCAAGCATGTATCAGAAGAGAAGACAACAATCGAAAAGAGTTTACATCAACTCCAACTTGAACTGACATCTCTTGCTCAGAGTAACAACAATCAAGAACGAACAATCTCTCAGGCAGAAGCACTACGAGTGTCGGCAGAACAAGTCTCTTCCAATGCAAAGCAAACTCTATCAAGACAACAATCACAATTGGAAGAGCTGAAGCGTAGACTTGAGGAGTCTGAGCTTGAGACAGCAAAGTATAAGGATCTTACATCACGGTATCAAACGAATCGACTTGAAATGAAGAAGAGAATCAAGGAAAAGGTTGAAATGATACGTGAACAAGAAGATGTTCTCATTGTCAAGGAGAAGGAGACGACTGATTTGAAAAGTCGTGTGAAACGTCTTGAAGAAGAGTTGCACAAGTCACAGACTGAGAAGAGTACCATGTCTCGAGATCTTAGTACAGCAAAGAAGCAAGCGGAAGATGATAAGAAGAAGCTTGAGAACAATCAGCAGGTTAGTGTTGGTTTGAATTTTGGGTGTGTATGTATGTTTGTCTTAGCTTGATATACACTCATCCTTTACCTCTCATCTCATATATGTAATATCAGGTCATTGCATGGCTAAATAAGCAAGTCAACAAATCATCAAGTAGTGGAGGAGGAACTACTACATGGCAACGAGGACTCGAGGCAGCGGCTGCAAACAACAACAACAACAGCAGCAGTAGCATGACAACAAGAGCTCTTCCAACTCCTGCAGCTAGTAGTGCGGCTGCCTTTCCTACGCCTCTTACAACAAATAGTCAAGCGTCGTCGGCTGCTCTATCTCGTCTCTTGCCTAATAATGCAGTGGCTACTCCATATCAACGTTTACATGTAACGCCTGATTTGAAACCTGGTATTAGTGTTGGTGATGGTAGTGGTATACCACAACAGCTTCATCCTGGGCCTACTCCTTACTCGATGCCTCTTAACCGTCCAACTTGAATAGGAAATGCATATGAACTCTTGCTATGCGAAGGGCAGACCAAAGAAAGGCGGAAATACAAGAGGATACAAGTAGACCACACATACAATTAATGTTATTATCTGTTACATTGACTATCAGGCTTTGACCATCTCGAATCTTTACTAACTACTCCATCCCTAGACAACAGGCAGCTTTACAATCAATACGCTTTGCTTCTTATCAAAGCTTGCATTACCCAATGTTGAATCGACTGTGTAGGGTAGAGTCAACTCGAGTTTGTATCTACACTTGTCATCAGGCATAATCTTGAGTTCCTTCTCACTCACGTCAAGATTAATATCAGTCGCAGATGTAGTAGCCTTGTCAAGATGGATGTGAACAATGAGTTGTTTAGGCCTACGACTTGTTGTTGACTTATCATTCGTCTGTTCTAACATATCAAACACTCCCTGTTCTACAATCTTGTACTTGGGAATGATCAGTTCGTCTTCTTTGTCATTGCTCAATTGGAGGCAAAGAATGAACTGCCTACGGGCAAAGCATTGGTCCGTCCATCAT
>Ga0214478_100979_pt1 | contig 15481 bp, 13 predicted proteins | sample M1_20Mar14CPVII9_2_FD_178001 | JGI IMG/M metagenome (GOLD analysis project Ga0214478, IMG submission 178001) | Marine eukaryotic communities from Monterey Bay, California, United States - M1_20Mar14CPVII9sort6BwellD7 | ecosystem: Environmental > Aquatic > Marine > Unclassified | place: USA...
ATTTGAAACTCTAATCACTGCTAGCATCTGCTCGTTTACTTAGAGCTAGTCTGTAGCTGATAATCTGTACATACATGAAGATATGATAATGATAACTATATAAATCCAATACTTTGTCTTGACTGTTCACTAGTGGCACTACCACTTAATCTATAATCCCCAATCCTGGACCATGAGAGCTTGAACCTACTGAGACAAAACGACCAAAGAATAGCGTCGTTTACTTTGGTCAATCTCCAAGCAATGAAGACTATTCGAGATGACACTAATAGTAACGGAGCTCATCACTAAATGCAGCAGCTGTATCCCTAGCATCACTCTTGATCTCTCCTAAGTATGCTTGATATGATTGTAACGCCTTTGTGTAATCGTCTTTTGTGGCATGTCCATTTGTGTACATTTCTTTGATCCTTTCCAGAGAATCGGGTTGTCCACTCCCAACTGCAATCATGTAATGCCTAAGAGCTCGATCCATATTGCCTGCACGTGCCTCGATTAAGCCTAGACCGTACCTTGCCGTTGCATTCCCTCCCATAGCTGCTAATTCGTAGTAATAAACACTTTTCTTCTTATCAACATCTACACCTCTACCTATATCATATGCATAACCAATACAAACATATGCTTCAGAATGACCGAGCTCTCCTGCCCGAAGAAATAGTTCTGATGCCTTTGTATAATTCTGTGCAAAACCGTATTCTCCATCTCTGTAATGACACCCTAGGTTGTGAATTGCTATGGTCACCAACCCCCACCCGTTTCTCTAACCTTTTCATTCCTTCCTCCTCCGAAGTAGGGTCTGGAGTTCTGCAAAAAGGACACGTTTTATTATCAACTTTATTGCCTTGGCTATCATAAACAGGTGCATGAACACATCCACTGCATATCCTTTTCCCGCAACAAGTCATATATCTCCATCCTGTTTTTAATGATGGTAAACGCACAAAACAAATAGGACAATCCTCATCCGGTGGAGGTAGTTTGAATAGCTTTTCATCATGCAACTCAGCAGCACGTTTTCTACATTCCTTCTTATGTTGTGGACGATGAGCAATCTGACATTCTCGATTGCAATATTTCACCAATTTGCATGCCGTACATGATTTGAGATTGTTATCCTCTTTGCCACAATTGGCACATACTGATATTACCGATGCATCATTACCATCTTTTTTATCCGCCGTGCTTAACTTCCCCATCACTTCACATACATCATCACTCATCACTTGTTGATTTTGATGCGCCGTCTTTGCAACTACTATCTGATGTGCTCATTTTAGATTTTTATTAATTGTTACGTCCCCTAATTTCATTCGCTTGAAAGAAGATTGATACTGCCAACCGATATATATGGATATGATTTAGGGCGCCACTTATTGAGGCACGCTACTACTCCACTTTAGTAACTAATTTTTTTGTGCATATGATGTGTGCAAAAATTTAGTTTCAATTTTGCTTATTACGGTACTTCAGTAACACTATAGTCTATTAATATATTAAATCAGTACACGGTAGTATGTCCTCCACTCTTAAGACGCTGGATGAGATGATATATGCATCATGATAAGAATAGATAGACCGGCTTATCCTAAAGTAATTGGTAAAATAAGCCGGTCTCCCCGCAATAAGTTCTCTTTAATGAAAACATACGTATCTAAATTTCTTACTCACATCAATGGCAGTCGGTTGTGTTTGCATTTAGCGTTGGTGCTGCCATCTTTAGATGCATAACGCTTAGCGTTGGTGTGCCGCCACTATTGCATTGCATGTTATGTACAGCATTATTCATTAACTTAGGCGGCACGATATACGATAGTCTATATAATCATGGGTTTCTCTCTGCAATCAAAATTAAGGACGACGAAGTCATTGCAATCTTTATCAATAAGTAAGAAGAAGCAACATGCAACAACTAACAATGGCAACAACAAGACAAGTAGCTCTATCCTGCACAGTGTCTCATTAGGATCTGGTACTTTCCCTACAACTGCTTCGGGTACTATAACACCGCCGCTCACACCAATTGACGATGATGACGCCGATGAAGAAGAAGAATCTCAACGCCAGCGAGCAGTAGTAGTACAGACTTTCAACAATAATAAACAAAAGACTGCACTTAATGTTAATAATGTGCCAAAGCCAAAGAATAGGTCAGACGTGCTATTGCGTATCTGTGGCAAAACTACTCAAGATGATCGTATGCCTCTTAACTTTAGTACCTCGGCAGAATATCCAATAGGCATTCCCTTCGATATAGAAACAGATCTGTTCGTTGGTAAAATGTTACTAAGAGTAAAAGGACTACCTAATAGTAATGATCCAAATGGTGATGAATACTTTAAGGGTCGGTGTCGAACATATCAGCATGTCATACAAGGACGATTTAAAGAGGAGATTTCATTTACTGATTTGTAAGTTTGTTGTTATTGTTTCGTATACATTACTTGTTAGTTGTCTTCCCTCATGCTTGCTAATCATATCATATGCATCATCTCTTCTTTGCTGAGAGTAGTCAATCTGGATATGAAATGCATTATCCACTGAAAAAGTTGCCGCCTCAACCTATACTTAAGCTATGCATATCACTAGCAAAGAAACTTGCACCTGGAATAACGATATCTGTTCATACCGATAAACAATCATTCTTTTTGGGTAACATGTCAGTATCCAAGATAGTAAGGGCAGATAGGCCGGGTGAAGAAGTAGACATTACAAGTCACAACATTAAAGAAGACTCTACATTGTTCGGGGGAGAATTTGCAAAGGATAATATCACATCACGTCGTCGTCGGAAGATATTATCTGATCCTGCCAAACTCAAAGAATACAAATTTGATACAGAAACGGTATACACATTTGACTTTTATGAATTCATTGCAGATATTACATCGTGGTCACTGCCGTTAGGGTTTGCACACTTGGATTTGGAAACAATATTGGGTAGACAGCCTATTGTATGGGTTGGTAAGACGGACGAGCGGTATATATGGCAAGGAAGTCTTATTCATAAGAAAATATTATCGGAACAACAATCCCTAGCAGTAGTAGAAGATGAGGATGATGATTTGATTGAGGACTAATAAAACTAACAGTAGTTGTATTGATCTGCTTAATGATGCCTCAGGTGTTTAGATTCCACATATACCTATTAGTTTACACAACACTACTATATGCCCTCATTCCCCCACGTAGATATTGTAGAATAGTATCCTTCACGGGCCCAGGCACTTCAATACGATATGCTTTACGATCAGAGGGACTTCTTGATATGTTGTCTGCTTGATCTATCTTTGCCTTCCACAGAGCAAATTCAAATAAGATTGTAGCCTCTTTTACTTCATAGAAGGCAACCAATCTTTTCACCTTGGCCAGTTTTTCTTCATCTATCTTTACCAAAGTTTCCGTGAATAAATTGTTCCAATTAGGATCTTCTATTTTTTGTCTAAGCACAGGGATAATAAGTTCTCCTCCTCCTCCTCCTCTCCATTCTACTCCAGGAATATCCTTTATCTTAGCCTTTATATCTGGATGCACAACCTGAATGATATTTAAACGAGTTGAAAGGCTTAGGAATTTGAATCTCAACAATGATGAGCATCCCTTAAATGCTTTATATCCGATCTTTATTTCCTCATCATGTATAACTATCTCCCGTAAACGTGCACAATCTCGAAATGCACCATCATCAATCTTGGTAGCTGTCGATGGAATGGTAATACGTTCTAATGAAGAACAACTGTTAAATGCATGTTCACCAATCTTGCTAATGGTTGAAGGAAGTTCCACACTTCTTAACGATGTGCATTGTCGAAATGTACTTGATTTAATCATCTTAATCCCCTCTGTTAACACAACCGTCCGTAAATTTCTACATCTCATAAATGCACCATCATGTATATCATCAACGGTAGATGGTATTGCAATACCTTCCAACCATATACATTCATAAAATGCATTACTGCATATCTTTTTTAATCCGTCATTAAGCACTACCTCTCTTAATCCAATGCATTGTTTAAATGCACACATACCAATCTCCAGAACAGAAGAAGGTATTGTGATACTTTGCAATGCTTTGCAGTCTGCAAAGGCTTTGCCATCTATGATCGATAGACCCTCATTCAATACTACCTCTCTTAAATTACGGCAACTATTAAATGCCTCATAGCCAATCTCTATGACAGTAGAAGGTATTGTTATCCTTTGTAATGATGTGCAGCTTCCAAAGGCTCTGCGGCCTATCTCCGTCGATCCCTCATTCAACAATACTTCTCTCAATTGAGTATAGCCTTCAAATGCCCCACCATCAACAGCAACAACACTTGGATGAAAACGTATATGTGTCACGTTCCTGGGAACATCTTTACGCCCAGTATACTCAAACATTATAACTTGTGCCGGTGCATCATCATTCAGCTTTGTCCTTTTTGACAAAATATCTTCTTCACTGGAACTCATGGTTTATTCACCCAATTAACAATCTAATATTGCAGTCTATTGCAGTTACTTACGACTACTAACAATGTTTGTAATCTGATGTCGGAGGTATTATTGATTGTCTATTTTGCAACAAGGCAGGATATAATTTTTGTGTATTTTTGGTTCTTGGGTATGAGGTAACGACGCCACAAGCACCGCCGTATAATTAGACTTAACCTTTCTATCTAATAATAGCTGTTTGTAATTTGATCGAGAGGTATTGAATATACTATATCTCAATTGCATAAGGCGGTATATTAGTGTGTGTGGTGTTTAAGTAGAAGAGACCATTATGCACTAGGCATATCCTTAAGCTATCTAAAGTAGCGGCATTAGCGCAATATCAAAAAGCTATGGGCCGATATGTGATCAACATAGTTGAATAAAAACTGAATTTAAGCGATAAAACGGCTAACAATCAGAAGTTGAGGAGACTTGATTGTTCACCGTGGCCCCTCTACAATCATGAAAGTTCAGCAATAGATTGTAATACGACAAACATATTTCAATATTAAAAACCTTCTTAGAGTACATAACTAATCTAGGGTTTGTACCCGCCCCATACTAACATTAACATATATCATATATCCAACACAGGCATCACCTCGATCCTTGCTCTCTCGTGGCCTCTATCTTCCGAGCAAAATCCCGATCATCACTCTTCATTGCATTATCTGAAGTCTGGAAAGCACGAAGAGTTTGTGTCAGAACCTCTTTTGATAGCAATTTGTCTTTGTATCCTATCATTAAAGCTTCCATAGAAACTTTATCTCCAGCACTCGCAGCCATTATTACATGTTTTATGAACTTCTGAATGTCCCCACTGTCGTCGTAAAGTGGTGCAAGTTTCTTGTGGGCTCGTAAAGATCCTTTCTTTGCAGCAACTTCATAAAATTCTATTGCTTTGGACCTGTTTTGTTCTACTATAACACCATCTTGATAATATAATCCAATCATATAATATGCATAGCCATAGTTATTACCAAGTTCAGCTGCTTTGATTAACATTTCAAGACATCTTGTATCACTTTGCAACGCCCCTTCTCCTCCTGATTTATATAGCTTTGCCATTTGTATATATACATCAGGATTGTTCTTTTTCATTAGTTTTCTTAGTGCTTTGATAGCATTATTTTGATGTGGTTGACGGCAGAAGGCACATTTCTTTTTATGATTGGGTACTCCATTCTTTTTATCATTTAACGCTTGTTTGTAGTTACAACCTTGGCATACGTACTTACCACAACATGTCATGAATATTATTTCACCCTCATTTATTGGAAGTGGAATGAGACATATTGGACACTCGTCTCTTTCTGGGATAGGTGCAAATATGTCGATATCTGCCGTCTCAGCTTGGGCAGTAGAGAGTAAGTTATCAAGCCGTGCCTCAAGTTCTAATGTCGGCATGTTTTGATACTAAATGTATCCTACAAGAACCGCGTATAATGTAATTAGACTAACCCCTCTAACCCTTTCTAATCTCTCCACTATCCTATATCATATGTCTGTAATACTAAAAGTATGCTATAAGCACACACCGCCGTATAATATGATGACAGACTATCTCTCTATAGAATTGTTGGGAAGTACTATTGATATATCTTCAATTGCAATAAGGCGATAAATTTTTGTGCATATGATGTGTGCAAAATTTTATTCTATTTTGTTGAGGTTCTTCGATGACGCCGCCACCGGTAGCCTACAAATTATCAAATCAGTACACGGCAGTATATAATCCACTCCTATGGTGCATTGGTATTAGTAAAGCAAGCATTCGCCTCCGAAGATCCACGGCCGCCGTCAGGAAGTAATGATAGCCGTTTGAAGTTTATTCCCACTCCTCTCAAACTCTCATAATAAAAATGCTCATATCGTACTTGTGACGAACTTATGGAGAATCGATATATTGTCATCAATAACGGCTTTCATATACTGATAATATACCCAGGACATTAGTTTTTAACGGACTTTCGATTGGTAGCACTGAAATTGCGGCAGCTTTACTACATTTATCGTACGAGAAGTAAACAAACATTAATTTTCTTGACTTTTGCAATTGATCTCAATTGATGCGCAATAGACATATGAACCTAAACAGAGAGTATGGGAGCATCTAAGAAACAGAGAGGACAGCAGCGTAAGGCTTCAAAGAAGGATCGAGTACCAAAAGGCGCCACAATATTCGTCCAACAAGATGATGGCAGTATGATAGTACACCCAGAAAACAAGAAATATATACTCCCCTTAATCCAAAGTGGAATTGGTCCTACTATACACGGATTAATCCAATATGATATTGATGCAGCCGACTTTTCATTAAAAGATAGTGGAGTGTTGTTAGTAGTGTTAGACTTCTTGAAGAGATGTGAAGATGAGACATTTCATCAAGTGATGAGCAGTGTAGGAGGGGATTTAAACAGCCCGATTGCCTGGATTGATCTTTTGATGATCAAGGCATCATCGGAACAAGATTGTAGGTTGCAAATTGCAGAAAATATTGGTCCTCTAGTTAAGTGCATGTGTAATGATACAGCACGTCTATTCTTCAAAAGCAACAAACATTGGAAAGAGGGGATTGGGTCATTTGTAGGGTTGATTCACAATATGATACATAATTGCTGGATTGATGAAGCAGACAAGGAGATTGTTTATGCCCTTTTGCAGAATGAGGGATTACTTAGTAGTATTATTCAATGGCAATACTGGGGAGAGCATAGATCTGACATATTGAAAGAGTTGGCGCATGATGATTGCAAAAACATAGCACACATGGCGAGAGGTGCCATAACAACTTTGATTACTGATCCAGGCAACTTACTCCTCAGAGATGACGATAATGATACAGAATGGACAGAAATTGGAAAAGAATGGCTACTGATGGCTGGTACTACATCAATTGTAAACAGGGATTATGATCCGAGTTGTATGGTGTCATATGCTGCTGAATTGATACGTCAAATAAAGACAGAGGGATGGAATGTAAGAGATATGGATATTCTTGACGATCTAGTTGGGCCAGGAGACTGCGTCGACAAAGACGTGATAAATGGAGTGATTGGTTTGGGGTTGAACTGTGCAGATGAATTTGAGTATGCTGCAGCAGTGATTAGAGTTTCAAATAGTATGTTTAACCATCGGGTAGCAAATGGAAAGAGTGAAGCAAATGATACCCGTGTCGCATTTGCCATCTGTGCTGGATTGATTGACATGTGCTTGAACTTCATCGGGCAATATGGAAGGCATGTCCAAGTAGATGATTTATTTTTATACATTCAGTTCATCTTCTACAAGATATACATAGCATCTCGTTGCAGGAGAAATCTGCGAAGGCGATTAGAAGCAAGAGGTGTGGTATTGAGGAGAAGATTCACCAGCTGGACGAGAAGACAGATATCACAAACAACATCAAATGTAGGGAGTTATTAGATATGGTCAGATCGATTCTCAATATCAATGGATCGTATTGCTGCCACTGCAACAAACCCCTGAGCAAGACAGAAGTAATGGAATGCAATGGATGTGGATGTATGACGTACTGTTCAAGAGCTTGCCAAAAGGAGGATTGGTTTAATGGTCTTAAGCTTGCGTGTTGCAAGAGATATAATTCCAAAATATCAGGCAAATTTCAAGGTAGGTTCATACCAGAAGAAGTGCCTGAGAATGAAAGAGCTGCTGCTAAATTGAATGAAGTTGAGAAGAATATAAGTATGGTTCAGCTGAAGCTGTTCCTTGATAATGCAGAGGATATCTTGAGCCAAGCAAAGGCATTGAATCTACCTCTACATGATTGTGTTGTAAATTTTGACTTTAAGAGATGTCCACTTGATGTTGAAGTGGTGGATTATAGAGAGGATTTTAGTTTGGCAGAGGAAAGGAATGACTTTGAGGATAGCCGGTCAAAAGATATCATCACATGTGTTTATTATTCACGTATCATTAGTGGGGAGAATGATGAGACTCCACGCCTTCGTATGCAAAGATTGTTTCCTCATGAATGGCTGACCAATAAGAAGAAAGAGACAAGACAGCATACTCAAGTACGAGTTAATCGACAGCAGGGTGAACTTGGTATGAGTAACTCTTTGCGGTCTCTGTCTCTTGCGGTATCCATCAACAAAAGAAGCCCCGAGTATTGAATACTTTGTTAATACTAACACCATTATCCTCTACACTTCTGGATAGTCCTGTTTCTCTCTTTAGTATTATGTACTATATTTTTTAGCTCCTCTTGGGGGTTCTCTAGTTTGTGAGTCTATGTATCGACAGTCTCTAACCATCCTCATTTGAAGATGTGTTTGTCACGCCTCGGATATGAGTCCTCAAATGAAGACTAGTTCGCATGACACAGGTACCATATACTCAGACTCTGGTACTAATGAGACAAATTTCCATGATCAGACTGCTCATAGAAGCCCCAGGCAGTGGAAATATAGGTATCCTACGAAAATGACCTACAATCCAACCCGCCTTCAACGACGACGCAACTGCTCATAAATTTTCATAGTGTATGCCCGAACAATAGTAGCCCCTCTATTGCAATTGCAATTCTAATACAATAGTTAAATTATTAATAATGGGTACACAACAATTCAATCGCTATAATCTCTTCTACCGTCTTGAACGGCATCTTTTACTACATCAACGCGGTGTACAACCAACAGGAGTTGATGAGAATAGTGACACAGCAAAGCAATACGCCCAACTACCAGAATTACCACCACTGCCAGCACGGTATAATGGTGTGGGTATACCCAAGATGTGGTTCTTAACTGATCGTACTAAGAAACGATCCCATCGTAAGAGGTACGTTAATTGTTTATTATTGTTTGAAATTAGTTTGTGCACATCATATGTTCATTTTTTATTAATTGCAATACATGTGTCTCATCCATTATTTCTCCGTGTCTCCGCCTTGCCATATATTAATATATACCATATATACACTATATTGCAATAGTCACGGTGCCGCATCCTTCCAAGAATTAGCACAAATCGTATCAGCTAACTGGAAGACACTCGATGCTGAATCAATGGCATTCGTTACTTCTGTCTCGGCAACACTCAAGGCATATGTCGTGGCCAATGGTTTAGTATTGGAAGGACCTAATAAACCTGCTAAACGAAAGAAGAAGATTAATAACACTACCGTTAATCCTTCCAAGAAGATGCGTGTAGATGATGGGAGGAATTATTTGGGTGGTGTATTATTAAATAATAATTATCCACCCTTCGCGGACATGCAGCCCCCCAATAATATGGATATGGCAGTAGTAGCAGCAGCCCTGGGTAATTACCAAGCGATCCTCAAGAATAGTACATCGTCATCATTAGCAGCAGTAGCAGCAGCAGCAGCTAATCCTCGTGTTAATAATAATTCTAGCCGTACGGCAAAGATTCGAGCACGAGCAGATGCTGATCATCAGAATGCCGCAGATGCTGACTCGTTGGAATCAAGATCAAGTAATGGCGGAATATCAAGACGTTATTCTAGAAGAGTAACAGATGATACATCCCCATCTCCTCAAGGATTAACAAGAAGTACTACTGCCACTACTTCTGCCGCCGCTACTGCTAAAGTTGACCAATCCCCAATGGGTCGATTACTAGCAGTTGGATCCCTTGCCCTTGAGCATGAAGTTGAAAGGGGTGAAGCGGCAGCAGTAGCAGCACGTAATAAGGCACGTGAAGAACACGAAGAAAGGGATAGACAAACACGTCTACTTGTACAACAAGAACTGGAACGTCGAATGGCACTTGCACAGCAAGTTCGGGAAATTGAACGTGAATTGGTAATTCGACAGTTACAGAATCAGGCCAGTATGAGGTTCTCCTCCCACCAAGCAGCCCCCTCTCAGCAGCATGTGGTACATAATGGTACTGATATGTCTGTTATGAGAATGTTGGAGAATGAATTAGCCAGGCGTAGAGCAGCAGGACAGAATAATACTAGGTAGCCGTATGGGGTTTAATGTTTATATGTGTTGATGTGGAAGTGGGGGTAAAAAGAATGGTATATGAAATGGTAGGGAAGGGTGCATAAAGAACGAGTGGGATATACAGGGGGTGAAGAGAAGATTAGTTTGAATAAAACCTTAGAATATATTATTATTTCAGACTTATTCTATGGCATTCATTTAATCTTAGCTAATCAAATCCCCCCATCCACTAAATACATCCCATAATTGTATCATCTTATTAAGAACTCTCCTCCTGTTTGGTCTCTTCCTCTTTGAGTGTTGCAATCATAGCCTCCCGTGAACCGTCAACATCCAACCCCTTCTCATCTAACTTAATACGGAGCTCACTAACTCTCATGGTTCTGAACTCATCCTCAATACTTTCCTCTGTACTCCCATTCTTTTCACGAGTTACGGCTGTCAATATATCCGCAATCAGCGTACTCGGCACGTTATCAAACGAAACATTACCAAGTATACCATTACCATTTGATACCATGAAATCCACCACGGCTTCCTTGAGTAGTGCACAATTCTTAGAGTCGGCATAGAGAAGGTTGTCAATCATATTCTCGACAGTAATGGTAGTAGATTTGACATAACATGCTTCGGCTTCTAATTTGAGACTAACCACTCCATATCTATCCGCGGCATCAATAATCTCCTTGGCATTCTCATTTAACTCCAACTCCGATAGTTTACCTCCATAGATGTAGTATAAAACATGCCTAAATGTCTCCGGTTTAACATCGGTGATGGGGATTCTAATGGGAGAACTAGTCATATCACCTCCGCTTGATGAAGATGATGATGAGGCGGCTGTCTTGCAAAGTTCGGCCAATGTTGATGAAGTATTCTCTAATATCAGCCGATGTGCATAGAAAGTAGTTGCAGAGGATGAAGTCTTTGCCCTCTTCCGACTAGGAGAAGAGTCCCCATCACTGCCACTACTTCCAACACTCTCTTCACTAGTATTATCCACCAATTCAAATACAATATCAGCAGAATCTTCATCCTGATACATTTTCATGATAATCTTATTAAGTGGATTCTTCGGGATAAATACAGGAGGTTCAGGTTTCACATCTTCCACTGCCTCAATCAATCTCATACGCACCTCCACTGTCAATGTACCCTCTTCCAAAACATTATTAATAGTAGAACGTTTTAAGAAATCTCCTTTCCCCCAACAATCTGCATTTGTAATATCATTCACATCACATGCCTCAAAGTGACGTTTACTACCTCCACCAATTTCAGAATCAAATTGTGCAACCTCTTTGCCAGTTGAATCTCGTACACAAAGACTCCAAATAATATCAACAGATTCATTCGATAAGTTATCAATACGGATTCCCGCATATCCTGATTCAAAACGGTATATATCTAAACGCCATTGATATCCACAACACGCAAAGTTAGGTGAATATCGCCCTGCTACGGGTAAGGATGTGCCGAAGTCATGATATCGTACTTCAATTGTTGACCATTCTCGATACTTTGTTGGTGGAGTACCAACATTGACAACATTGTCAGTATTGTTTGTATTATTGCTGCTCATGACCCTTAGTTAGATGTCTCAAATACACGGAGTTGAGGAAAGATGATAAACTGAAATTAAACTTAACTAGAGAGGTTTGTATTGCAATTAACTCTGGAGAACTATTGTTGTTGATACCTTTCCGTGAAAACTAGATTGGTACTTGTACCCACTTAGATGAAAATCTGTGTACTGACCTCAAGAATAGCTCTTAGACAGTGCTTATATCAAATTTCAAGGTCTAATAGATGGTATAGGCGGCGTAGGGTTAGGGTCAGGGGGAGCCTATCAGCCTTGAGCCTTGAGTTATGAGTTGTTAAGTTTTTGAGTTGAGAAGAGAGTGAAAAGTGAAATCTCCTTATGAGGGTATCTTTTAAGGATACCTGACTCCGCTTCTCCTCCTGCCTTGCCTCCCTCCCCTATTGACATCTACAAGCTATCTGATACCAGTTTAATGCCCTGAAAGATATGGGAGGTACCTTTTATAGTCTTGTCTAGCGGTGGGTTGTATAGGAATATAATATTCAACAACTATGGTATCGAACAAAGAGACGGTATCCTACCATTAAAATGCCTTACGACTTTGTTAGACTCTTCTTTATTGCAATATGTATGCATTGAGTAGTTATGATGTATTGCATTACATTTAATGAGTGTATACTTATATCTAAATTTATTGTAGATGATCTAAGAAGGTGTTCGTCTGAGCCTCTATGTATATCAATCAGAATAATCATATGCATTCTGCTCTTCCGAATCATATGCCATATCCTCTTCCCTCTTCTTTATGAAGACATCAGCCATCATAGGTGCAATCATCTTGATGCAGTCAGAGCAACTCCCCTCCCAATCCTTTTTGCATTCCTTCACTCGGCAGTCAATACAAAATGTTTTGTCACAGTCTACTGCTTTACATTCTCGTACACATGTTGGGCTTTGTTTATGTTCGTTCAAACAATTCATTCCCATGTTCCTTTCGTCATTGCAATTAGCTCTTTTGCAGCCCTCTCCTTCACATACTTCTACACCATGACAATATTTGCCACATGCGGCGCTGCAGTAGCCCCGGTTACAGTATTGGCAGTAAACCCAAGTACAATCTGCCCCCTTTAAACAGTCTTTACAAGCCACCATTTGCCCCTTTCCAAAGCAATACCCTCCTTCACAGTATCTAAAATCCTTACACTCAATCGTTCCAATGTGACTGCCATTACAGAAGGACTTCCCACAATAATCACACGTAGAAGAGCATTCATTGCAGCTGTATTTGCCGCAAGAATCACAAGGAATATGCCTAGCACATTCGTTGCAATGTGGTACGCCACATGAACTGAATTTAATTGCGTAAGATCAATACTTCGAACCTAACATTTAATATAGGAATACACTAACCACTCACCAGACTTTCACAACATCACAGGCCTTGCAAGATGCAACATCCCCTTGACATGGGTCACAAAGATTAACCTCATTGCAATCAACACAGTACACCTTTTCACAGCACTTGCAAAAGTCAATTTCATAATTATCCATATAACAGCTAGAGCAAAAATGTTTCATGCACTGATAGCAAGTAAAAATAATGACTCCATTCAGCTGATCTACCAATTGAAAGTCGTCCTCGTCCTCGCGTCCTTCACAGACTCCACATCCCTTCGAACACTGGAGCCTACGCTCATTTAACATCCTGTCAAATCTCTGTAAGAATTGTGTCAATAAATCACTCCTTTCTTCACGCCATTTCTTGGGTAGTTGTACATGTATCAACGAGTTGTTCTCCGTGTTGAGTATATTCTCAAGAATAGGAATAACAATCGCGGAGGAGAAGGGTGGCTCGGGATCGATTGTTGGATTCTCATAATCACTTACTAGACTTAGATCAATCCTTTCCAATACTACTGATTCACGTATGGGATCTAATCCACCACCCTCTGTGATGTTATTAACATCAGTTTGTTCACATGAGCACACTTTATTAATTGTTGATTTCATTTCCCCGCTACTACCACCACACTGATCATTATTAATATCACTTGTACTCATATTATTTCGTATATACCAATCCCAAATATATCATACGACGTGTATTAGATCTTTTTGGAGTACTTTTGATGAGCTAGGTACGATAGAGATTTGTTGCATATGATAGCATATGATGTGTTCTTTTTTTCTAGATGATTTTTTATAGTGAATTCTCGGCTTAATAATTAATCAACAATAATACTGAGCACGACAAATACTACTCGACACGACGGCAAGGTAATACTACGCTCTCTTCTTTGGTACCCCATCTTTAAACCTCTAATAGCAAACTACCACACATGGCAAAGTCGAATCAAACGTATGTTTGGCGATAGAACAGTGTAATATCCAATTTGCGCTTGTTTATAGTGAAAAAGAAAGAGTGAAGCGAGCGCAGCTGAGCTTTTGAGAATGTGCAATGCAATTTGCAATGCCTACACTAAGGCGAGAAGAACTATACAGTAGATTAGATTGTAGACTAGAGGTTCAACATATAGTAAACTAGAAAAGCCATGTAAATGTAAAAATGTAACGGCACGTTTATCTTAATCTTATAGACATGATAACTAGTGTCTGTAAAGAATCTCTAATGATTTACTGATACTAATAATAACGATAATCTTCTCGTGCAGCAGCAGCAGCATCCCTCTGTTTACTCTTAATCTCACTAAGGTACTCTTGATAGGATTGAAGTGCTTTTGTGTAATCTTCTTTTGTTGCATCTCCATTTGAGTACATTTTTTTGATCATATCCAAAGAGTGACTCACTCCACCACTCGCTGCAATCATGTAATGCTTCAATGCTCTTTCCATGTTGCCAGCCTGCTTCTCCGATACACCTAGATTGTGCCTTGCTGCTGCATCTCCTCTCATTGCTCCTAGCTCATAATAATGTTTTGCCTTCTTCTTATCAACTTCTACTCCTCTACCTAATTCATCGTATGCATAACCAATCTTGCAATACGCTCTTGTATGACCAAGTTCTGCTGCTCGATGCCATAGCTCTAATGCCTTGATAATATCTTGTGGCAAACCATATTTCCCATCTCGATAGCAAACTCCTAAACCATGTAATGCCTTATCATCACCGGCATCTATTCGTTTCTGAACTCTTTCAATTATCTCCTCTTTTGAAGAAGGCGTTGGAACTCTGCAAAAAGGACACTTTTGATTATCAACTTCATTGCCTTGATCGTCATAGACGGGTGCATGTATGCATCCACAGCATATGACTTTTCCACAGCACGATTGGTAGCTATGCCCCGATAAAAGTAAAGGTAAGCGTATAAAACAAATTGGACAATCTTCGTTCGGTGGCGGCTGTTTGAATAACTTTTCATCATGTAACTCGGCCACTCGTCTTTCACATGCCTTTTTATGTTTTGTTCTGTGCTTCTTTTTGCATATCACATTGCAATACTTCGCCATCTTACATTTATTGCATATATTCATATCATCACTATTACCCTCTTTACCACGC
>Ga0214478_100980_pt1 | contig 15464 bp, 11 predicted proteins | sample M1_20Mar14CPVII9_2_FD_178001 | JGI IMG/M metagenome (GOLD analysis project Ga0214478, IMG submission 178001) | Marine eukaryotic communities from Monterey Bay, California, United States - M1_20Mar14CPVII9sort6BwellD7 | ecosystem: Environmental > Aquatic > Marine > Unclassified | place: USA...
GCTAATGTAATCTAGTAGTAAGTAAACAAGAGTGTTACAGTAGGAGAGACTTCACTCAACGCATGCTTTTTACAAACTCGATCGAAAATGAATCGCCAAGGGTATCCTTTTTGAGTTGATCGATGGCATACATGCAATAGCAACTTTGCAATAATCCTCTTCTTCCTCCTTACTTCTCCATTGCACTGCACTACAACATCATGCTTTATAATTGAGTGAAATGCTGTGTATAACCTAGGTAACCCTAGGCGACAGTAGATGTGTTAATAAATCACCAAAATGGCCGTAAAAAACAACGATGAGATAAAGTATCATTGACTGCTGAGAGCTCATAGATAATAGGAGCTTATTATATAGAATATAATACATAATATAAAGGCCCAACAATATGCCAGTCGATGATGATATAGATGGTGGTTACAACAATGATGATTATGTATATGAAGCATTGCAATTGGAATATAAAAATATGGCTTCATGGTATGATAGCTTCTGGAAATCATACACGGATGCTACTCTGAGAAGACCACTCGAGGAAGTACTGAAACAGATAGATATACGAGATGGTAGTACTAGATTTGCACTCCTTGATGCAGGCTGCGGTACTGCTAGCTTTTTGAGAAGATTGTTAGATATCTTATGCAATAGATTTGCAAATGCTTACGAAGAAGATACTTTACAATTGCAACTAACAGGTATTGAACCATCACAAGAAATGCTTGAGCAGGCACATAACAAGTTTGACAATAAAGAAGAAAATACATCTACAACTACCATTATGTTCAAACAATCACCAGCTGAACAACTACCACTAGATAATGAGTCACAAGATATGGTAGTTTCAACAAACGCCTTTCACTTCTTTCGAGATAAGGAAAGATCACTTCAAGAAATGAAACGAGTATTAAAACAGAATGGTACAATCATCATTACAGATTGGTGTAATGACTATTGGTTAGTAAAGTTATATCACATACTAGAAAGGATAAGATGGAATTGGCGATTCAAAGATGCATATCCTAGTCCTTTGTCAAGTTCCAAGTTTATAGATCATTTCAAAAGTGTAGGGTTTTGTGATATAGAACATTCAATGTATCGGGTTAGGGTATTCTCAATCTTCTTTTGGGGTATGCAAACGATAAAGGCAACAAAGAGTGACCTATCAATATGGGAATGTGAAGTGTGCAATATGGTTTCATTTGAAGAGTATGATGATGCCTTGGCTCATGAAAAGGAATGTACTGGGAGACAAAGTTGAGAACAATAGAGCCTATAAGATGAGATAAGATAAGATCAGAAACGAAGTATCTTATGGGAATTACCAACCACGATGTTCAACCCAGGCAGTCTCAATTGATTCAGTGAACATCTGGAAATCTATATCTCTTGCCCAGGCATGCTGCATGTGACGATAAAAGTCATAGGCAAGATGCTTGCAGTTCTTCTCAACAATATTGTAATCATAACAAACTTGATCCCTCACAAAGCTCCACACCTGTTCACGAGTAATGAAGCTGTGTTCATCACTACAATGAATATTGCAAAGAACTTTGTTACTTCCTGAGCAACTCTGAGGGAAATGTTCATCACAACGATGCCACTCATTCCAAGTGAACTCTCGATGAAAGCTCTCATTCTCATCGAAACGGATGGGGCGGAATATCACGCCATCCACGCCCCTTTCTAAAAGCCAAAGATCACGGTGTTTTGACCCAGCCTTATCAAACTCAATGACGATTCCAAAATGGGTAAGCCATGACTGCATTCTATCAGGTCGATGAACATTCCCAACAACAAGATGACCTGCCCAATCAATAAATCCCATGAAACCATGCAACGCAGGATGAGCTTCATCCAATTTAGATACAATCACTCCTATGTGAGTAACTTGAGAACTAGGATGACCAGTATAGTCAACCTCTTCAGCAACCATCCTACCCTATCCTACCATATCTTGTGAAAAGATTTAGAACAGTGTGAAATTTTCACTGCACATAGTCGGGTATCCTTTTATCATTCATATGATCTTAATCATTCTTAACACTTCCTTAGCCCAAACTTGGTAATCGGGACAACATATCCAAGGTTGCCACTCTACCCGAAGAGACAGTAGTCTGATGCTGCTGATGTTCAGTAACACTTTGATGACTTGTATTCAACTCCGATTCCACCGGTTGACACAACTGCTGCTGACGTTGAATGGCAGCCAATGCTAGTTGAGTACGACGTAACTCATCAGTACAACATTCTGGACATACTGATGTGATTATCTTCCATCCATCCTCCTCTGGATCATTATACTCATCGGAAGAAGAGCCCGGACCACTCAACGATACACCGATACCGTTTAGATCCATGCAGTTCAATTGGAGTGAGAGACTAAGTCGCTTAAAGAACTTCTTCTTCCGTAATCTAACATGTGGATGAACAACACAAAAACCCCTCTTGTCATAGTTATTTAGATTGACTTCCTCACATGGTGATAAATAGGATGAAATAGCATTACCATCTGTCGTCATCGATGGGGGCAATTCCCTAACATCTGGCAACTGGGGATCTCGAAGAATCTGACTTTCTTTGATGACCTGACCTTGGGGAATAGTAGATGAAGCCACTGTCGATAAGGTTTCATCATCTTGACGAAGATTGACAGCCTTATTGACACGGTTATTACCAACTTTTGACTTTTGTGCTGCTACTGATTCTAGCAGTTGTTGGAAATCAGGAGCAGAATTGTGACGTTTGGGCGGAGAGGTGGTTGCATTCTGTTCAGACATTAATGGTGGAGGCGGAGGAGGCACTTGATGACCATTTCCTCCATAAGTGAACGAGGAACTTCTAGCAATGTGCTTAGTATCGCTAGACCTTCGTGGTCTTCTTGGTCTTCTCTTGGCGTGCTGACCTCCCTCCTTCTCTTCAGGCTCTTGTAGACGATCTTTAGGCTTCACTGACGACTTGCCATTATGTTGATGTCGTGTAGAAGTGGCTTGCCTGCTATAACCTTGACATGGGAATCCTTCAGGATCAGGACGTCGGTCATTTATGTCAAGGCTACGTGACCGAGAGGATTGTCTTGTTACTTGTTCTCTAGACCGGCATCTTCTTAAGCGACGTGCACGAATCTCAAGTTCGTCATCTTCTTGTTCTACTTGACTTGTTAGTTCATCTTGGTTCGTCAACTGCTCGTTATGTGATGGTGGCTCAAGCTGCTGCTGTACCTGGAGGTGGTGTGTTAGTGAACATATCATGTGCACAAGAGATAAAGTATCGGAAGTAACTTACCTCAGTAACCGGCATACAAAGCATGATACCCTTGCCCTCTTTCCAATCACTGGCTGCTCCTCTTTTCCCCTCATCCTTACATTGATCCTCACATGGAGAACGCCGTGTTTCCTTATCCTCTACTCCTAATGTTGGAAGGAAAGTACCAGTACCTCCCCCCTTATCCTTCTCACTACTTCTAGTAACGCCCTTACCCTGGACATTGCTAGTTAACAAAGTCAATTCACTACTACCCAAATCACTCTTACTCTTCTGATTTGAATCATCACTCTTATTATTAATACCCATATCCATAGTCGCTGTTGATGATACCATAATACTTTCATTCAAATGCCTTTGTGTAATATTAGGACATACCTTATACTTTGAATCCTGGTTCAATAATCCTAGGGATGATATTGTTGATGCCGAAGAGGAGCCACGTGTTGATAATGTCGGTAGTGAATTACTATTAGGTATTGTTGATGAGGTAGTAGGATAGAATCGTACTCTACCATTATTATTATTAGACCTCGATCGACGACGTTGTGGTTCGATCGGACAGACCACGCCGTCTTCATCAACAAGTGCCGATATTGATTGACTACGCTTTGGTTTTGGTTGTGATCTTCCTCGTGATCTAACATGTGATGATGATGTCGATGTCAATGATTTCGAATGAGACTCACGGCTACGACGTTCTCTTACTGATGAAGATAATGACGATTGTTGTTCATCCCCTACCTTTTTATTCTCTACACCATCATTGGTTTGTGTGTTATATTTGCCGTCGGCCATCATTTCGATTGCTGTTTGTTATTGAAGTAGCTGAGCGTTATAGTTATATCCGAAAAGATTAATAGACGCTAGCCGCCATGTGTATTGTATTGTAGAATGATGGCGGAATGGTTGGTCGTAATCAACACGATGCGTCGACAATGGAGCGAGATGGAGGCCGATCAATTTCTTAAACGGATATAATTGTCAGGCACTATGACCCACTGAAGACAGATACCTTAGGGATAAAATGTCATTTAACCTCAGTCTCCCAAGTTATCCTCTCCTTGATTGTACGTATATAGAGAGCTTGATATCCATTATATGATCTGATTTGTCTTTCGAGCTGCTCAATTGCCATGCTTCCATGCCTCTTCATGTTGAGTTATCCCTTTATCACAAGAGATGACCCGACATGGTATCCTTTTATTGATCATTCACTAACATTTCTTTAGCCCAAATGGGTACTTCCAATCCTAATGTAACGTAATCAATAGATAGATATTCCAATGCTCGTCTAACAGCTCTTGCAGTATAATACCTAGCAACCTTGGCAGGTGCCTGTGTCGCGTGCCCGTTCTTTTCTTTACCAATATTAATACCACTACCATTACCAAGCTTACTTTGATATTGAAAAGTACCATTTAACACTCGGGGAAAGTCCCCGCCATACTTATTTGCCATACGATTTAATTCACTCATAAAGTTTGTACCCATCTTGTATACATCATACTCATCAATATTACGATATAAATCACAGGTTAGTGATTGAGGAGTAAAGTGAACATTCCACTTTAAGGGTAATAAGTCAACATAGGCTGCGAATAACTCTTTTTCATTATCTTGTAATATAGCAGTTATACCTCTTGGATATCGTTCTTGTTGTTGTAAGTATAATTGATATTGTTGTTCATTCTTAACTTTACCATTCTTCTGTTGTTCATTCTTATATTTTCTTTCTAAAAAGTCTGTTCCAAAGATATCATTTGGTTCACAATGTCCTTGTGATATCCTTACGTTTGGTTTTACACACTTATCGAGATATGCTGATAATACTATATGTGAAAAGAAGAAGCAAATGGGTATATAAGTTGTTGTGCCAGAGATGAACAAACAAACCAACATAAAGAGCAGCTCGCTAACTTACATCTCTCTAAAGGATCTCGAATGAATACAGTCTTCGCCACATCATCACCCAGCTTTGTAGCAGTATTAAACTTACTACATTTATATCTATCTTTCTCATTTTCATTACAAAATTCTGGTGCATTTAATTCCTTAAATATCTTACGCCATTCTGTACTACCATTTTTGCCAATGGCACAATATTTGATGGGGTGTTGTGATTTAGTTGCAATGGTACTAAAATGATGCCAGAAGCCATATGCACCATTGGTTGGTATATCTCTCAGTAATGATTGAAACCACCATGGATATGGATGATCTATTGGTACTTTATACTTTGCATTAGTATTGATATTGGTTGTATTTTGATTTTGTAATTGTAATTGCTCAGTTTGCTTCTCGACTACTTGCAATATACATTCCTTTTCAATAACATCGTCTGGACAATTATACATTCTTGCATATGTTTCTGAATAGGATTTATGTATTATATAATTAGCCTCGTCATATGGTTGCTGTAGTTGTTGTGTAGTAGAAGATGGTGCATCAAAATCAAAATCGGGTAATAAGCTTTGTTTAGTAGTGAGGTTTGTAACATATGTATATGAGATTGTTGAACATATGATTAGTATAATGAAGAGTATTATAGTTCGACTGCTTCCTCCTTCGGAACGAGACTGCTTTTCTAACACCATACTGACGTCGTAGGCCAATGCACTATGGTGGGCGGAAACACTCTCATAAAAAGATACCTGACATAAAGAGTTGCCAAGCGTCTTATTCTCTTGATGCTGCTATTGCTTATCAATAATGATGAAGTGGCTCCCTATCCTTGCTGTGGCGGCCGCCAGTTTGGCCAACGCTGAGTACATAAACGAATATGTTGTTCTGCCTGGTCATACCAAAGAAAATCATGTATTGTCGCCACTGCCGCATAAGTAGGTTTGCAAACACACATCTTGCTCTTTTTGCAATTGCAACTAACCTTCTTATATCATATTTTTTTATTTACCAGGTATATATCCGATGATCATATACCAGAATCCTTCAGTTGGAATAACATAGACGGCAAAGGCCAGAGCTGTATTACCAAAACTCTTAATCAACATTTACCTCAATATTATAAGTTAATAAGATATGTTTTCAAAATAGTATACTTCTTTCGAACTTTTCTAATCCATGTATTATATTCAGGTGGGAGTTGTTGGGCCCATGCGTCATTATCAGCGTTAGCTGATAGGATTAATATTGCAAGAGATTGTAGCGGGGGCAATGATATTAATCTTTCCATTCAATACGTACGTGCTTATCTGTTTTTGTATCGTTCAGCATGTTCATGCACATATGATATGCACATCTCATCTATCTTTTTCATATCATACACAGGTATTAAATTGTGGTAAAGAAAAAGCAGGAAGTTGTCATGGAGGTAGCCATACAGGAGTACATCAATTCATACACGAGGTTGGATTCATACCTTATGATACTTGCCAGACTTACATTGCCTGTTCGGAAGACTCAACTGAAGGGATGTGTGATAAAGTTGATACAACCTGTTCAGCACTTAATACTTGTCGTACATGTGATGGATTTACAGAGTCGGGTGGTAAATGCACGGCAGTCGAATCATTCCCCCATGCTACTATTAAAGAGTACGGAGTGATTAGTGATGAAGGAGATGATAAACACCATTGGGATAAGGTCAAAAGAGTCATGCAAATTAAGAAGGAGATACATACACGTGGTCCTGTCAGTGCCTCTATTAATGGCAAGGCCTTGATTGATTATATGGGAGGGATATTTGACGATGATACGGCTGAAAAGCATACGAACCATGTAGTTTCAATGTAAGTAGCCTCTGGATAGTGTCTTTTGTTCATCTTTAGATTGAACTTCTTACATTCGTTGCTCCTCTTTTTGTAGTGTTGGTTGGGGTAAAGAAGATGATAACGAATATTGGATCGTCAGAAACTCATGGGGTCAGTACTGGGGACAAGAAGGTTTCGCCAAGGTCATCACTGGTAAGAATATGCTGGGCATTGAGCACAAGGTTGCCTGGGCAACGCCCGGGGAGTTCACTGTTGAAAATACTCCGTGTACAATGGGTGGAGATTGTAAGATGACGTCTACTCCAAGATTTCAACAGTATGTTGATCCGTCTGTGTATCACCTCGGTGCAAGTAAAGAGCTTAAAGAAGAGTAGATTAGTAATAGTTTCTGTACATAAAGTAGCATTAGATATTGTTTTGTTCTAACCCCCAAATAGTATTCTTCCTGAGTAGTCACTTCAAGGCACTCAAAGATTCAAAAGCACCCAGCGATTTATCCCACATTTTCAATATTTCATACACAACCGAAAGAGGTTTGGCATCAAGAGTGCCTTGCTGTGGTTTGTTGTCTGTATGATAATAATTGGAGTATCGGTGAATTGATCTTATCATATGCGGTAGTAACTCAACGGGGATATCCTCAAAGTGCTTAACATTCGAATCGTCTTTATTTCTTTCTGATAGAATTGTATAAATCTTCTTGTGCCTTACAAACTTGGAGTGGTACCAATCCTTAGATTCAGAGTCACCATTTATATCCCCTACTCCTTCATAATCATATTCATCATCCACATCCGAATCTATTTCGATGTGACACGTATGGTTAGAGTCAGCAGCAGAGTTCAAGCTTGTTTCGTCATTCACGGCTTTCCGTAATGCCACCCATCCTGAATTTGTAATGTTGTTGTCAGTAATTTTGAGGGTGCGTAAAGTTGTATTGTGCTTTAGAGCCCCTGCAATGGCCACGGCATCATTGTCATCCAGCTGATTGTTAGGAAGACTCAAAGTCTCTAGCGTGGCGTTGCTTGTCAAAAAGTCCGAGACGAATGTATCTCCTCCAGTACTAATACTATTATTAATTAGCTCGAGAAGTTTTAGCTTGTCTCTGCCGGCCGTCATGATCATCTTTAGCATTTCATAGCCATTAACATCTTCTCCTTTGCATTCATCAAGGAACAATTGGTCTAAAGAAGAATGCTCATTGATTATTTCACAGAGACGTTTGACGTTATCCACACCAATTGGATTTGATTCAAGAGTGAGCACTTTTATGATGTGATTTCTTTCAAGATAGTTCAGTGTGAATCCTATGCCCTCTTGCCCAAAACTGTTGTTCGCCAATGTGAATCGATGAAACCATGTTTGCCGAAGAGCCTTGGACAAAAGATCAAGTACTGTGTCAGATAGTTCTAAATTACACAACCGGAGATCTGAACTATCAATTTCTGGTGAGAATTGTAAATGATGTTGATAATGTTCAATCGCGTCAGCAAATTCCTTCCAATGAGGCAAGAATGCCTCATTGAATGGAAATGGAACTTCTTCCTCCATGTCAATATCAATATACCCTTCCCCTGTGCCTTGTCTTAACTCTCTTGTGTATATTCTCATCGTTGTCATAAAACCCCTTGCGGCGTTAATTCTCTCTTGATTCTCCCCGAGACTGTTCCAATACTCCTCAGGCGGCTCTGCTACTGTCGATCTCCATTTTTGATTTCTCAACAATAACTTGTGGTAATTTTGCTTCTCCTCTACTTCATCCAATCTGTCATCTATACCATCAATCAGTTGTCTAACAGTGCTTTCCATACTATCATACTTTTCATTGAACTCAAGAAATAGAGTACCGGTGTTTAAATCTTGCTTATCCTGTATTGATTTTTCCATAGAAGTACATTTCTCTTGTAATTGTATCATATTCTCTTGCATACCTTTTACCATTTGTAGCATACTAGCCATATTTTCGTTTTGTTTACGATTTTGATGCACCAACTCATCAAGTGTAGACTTTATTGCAACTAGCTCATCATTGTTATTACTATTATTGTTTCCCTCTGCGGCTCCAATACCCGCTCTACGCTTCTTCGTATTACTCATATTTTAGTATGTTTGTCCTTATACAAGTCTCTGTAGTACCAATAAAAGTAAGTAACCAATGACAATGACAAGTTATAAGACGATTTCGATTCTATCGCCGGGTGATAACCGAATCACCTCGCCGCCTAACTAATAAAGTAAATAATAATATTGAACAACCATAGCAAATTATGGAGAGCTAAATTACTGAATTTCCGTTTGATCGCCATTTAATGATTCAATCTTGCGGTGATTATACTATCTTTATATGTAGTGGATCGTAGGTGGTATATTATAGTAAATAAAGAATACAATATGAGCAGTAACAACAATACCAACGATGCGAAGAAGCGTAGGGTTGATGGTGGAGGTATCAGTGGCGGTATACCATCCGCAGGCAGCAGCGGAGACCAAGAGAGTAGAGAGGATATGTTAATGAAAATGATGCACCAACAAATGGCTATGATGAAAGGTATGCAAGATGAGATGAAGAGTATGCATAAAGAGATGAAAAGTATGCAAGATAGTTTGAAGATCATGAACTCTTCTATGCAGAATATGCAAGTTAGGCAAAGTAGGATGGAAAGCTCTATGCAGACTATGCACAATAAGCAAAATTGTAACACTACGAAGTTGCGTGATATTAGAGGCAGGTTTATGAAGGCAGAAACCAAACAAAAGTATCACGAGATATTGTTGAAGAATCAGAAGTGGGAGTATTCAGTACCTCGTCCAGATGCAGCATTTTGGAATGGCATTACCGATGATGGTTTGGCGGAGGCTGAAGACTTTCTAGTACAGATGCAGAAACAAACTGAGATTATGAGGTACGGTAGTGGTGAAGAGATTAGGATTGATAGCGGTATGGTATATCATAGAAAGATTCTACCTCATTGGGAAGAGTTTGCAAATGCACTGGAACAGTACCAGTACCATCTGCAAATTTCAGATTATGATGGGGAGTCAAGTCTTACATTCAACGATATTGTTCTTTCCACAGAAGTTATCAATCTTCTATCGAGAGCACTCAAATCCACGTACTTCCATGAGTTTACATGTCAGAACAACGAGTTAGATCAGAACGGTATTAAATTTGCATTGGATTACTTACAGAATAATCAATTATGTAAACACTTCGCTCTGCACCAAAATTTATTGAGCATGGAGAATATCAATCGTCTCTGTCAAATAGTGAAGGATCATCCTTCAATTAAAATTTTAGGGCTTTGTGGATACAAAGATGAAGATATGGACGGATATACAATGCTGATGCAGATTATGACAGCGGGCAGAAACACGCTTGAAGTTGTTGAACTCTCAGACAACAATATAAATACTGGAGGAGACTCATTTACATTTATACCAGATTTCTTAGCTGAGAATCCAATATTGGAGTCTCTGGATATTACTGATAATGAACTTGATGATAATGATTTGATATTGGTGGCAAGTTCATTGAAGCACAATACAAAGTTACGTTCCCTTAGGATTAGTGGTAATGACACCACAAGTGTAGGATGGGAGGCACTGAGCAAGGCAGTGTTTGACAAGACAAGTCTTAACTCTGCTGCCGACTCTAACCATACTTGTATGATTGACTTCCCCTATCAAGATAAACATGTTCACGTCAGAAAGATTAATGGTGATGAATTCTCTGATCATTATTACGATCCTGAGTATGTCAGGCAAAAGAAGATTTATATGGTTCTGTCACAAAGGAATAAGAACTCGTCAAATGTTGATCACTTTGATGAGGATATGCCTGTCGAGTTGCTGCCGTACATGCTGCTCTCAATACAAAAGTATGCCGGTTATCATATTCCCAATACTGATGAGGAGAACGAAGCTACACCTCCCCAAGATCCTGCCGATGTCAAGCCTCTTTCGATAATGTTTGAGATACTCAAAAGATGGGACAAATCTCTGGCCGTATTTGAGGCATTAAGTTCATTGTGACTACTTAAAAGTAGGATAAATAAATGGGTTTGATATAAGATTACAACTTAGTTGGTGTTAAAACTAGTTTTACAACTAAATCAATGTCTCATAACAACCTCACTCAGTTAAGGCTCTAATATCTGTAATAAAATTCACGGCTGCACTCAAACCGACCTTCTTTGCCAACATATTCGGTACAAGAGGACTCTTCAAATGGTTTACATTAATCAACAAACATCTGTTTGCCAAATCACTCTTGCTTGCCTTTCTTCCACTCTCTGATACACTTCTACTCCTACTACCTCCTTTACTTTTCTTATCTCTACTCTTCTTTGATGATGATACTGGTCTTAGTCTTCGTATGATGTGTACATTCAATAATATTTCGGAGTGCATGACACCCTTCTTGTCAGAATCGGCATCAGCAGCGGGGATGATGCCTCTACCAACAATGATGTATCCATCCCCGCCTTGATCATCAGTCAATGCCCGACAATGGAGTAAGGTGAAGAATTCAAGTACCTTTCTAACGAGCGGTGGTTTGTTTGTTGTTCGTACTAACTTGGTCACACCAATAAAGTTTGATTGGCGTTGTTCTTTCTTTGAGGAGGTGGCCGTGATCATTCGAACAGACTTGGTACCATGCTCATCGAATATTGTTTCCTCTATCTCTTCGTCACTCCCTTCATCATCCGTCTCGGAATCAAACACTGCGGTGCCATTCACAACCTTGGCACCTTGCACAACAACCCCAGTCAACTTCTTCTTCCGCTGGCCACTGAATGGGCAACTATCAAGATTCGTACCATCACTCAATACTACCTCGTCGACACGTCCAATACTGCTCTTGTTATATTCACTAACTCTAGAGCTATCCATGAGTAAATCTACAAGCTCTTCTGGACTCATGTTAACAATCCCCTGTGATCGGATGGCTGGCTGTTCATAACCATGATACTTGTGTGGGAACTTCCCACTCCAAACTCCAACCCCAGTCGTATCGTCTACACCACCGTCACCCTCGTCTAACGGACCAGGTATTGGCATATCATCGAAGCGTAGTTTCTTCTCCGTCATGTACTTGCGTGTTTTACTTGTTGGTGTCCACATCATTGGATCACAGGCCGCTCTATATCCCATGGCAACTAAGGCATCAACTGCTTGGGGGGCGATTGGAGAATGCGATCCCTTCCCATCATCTAGACATACCCAATTCTCATCGATATGGAATTGCACACCAGGCGGGGGGTGCAAACTTGGAATATGATAATGCGGTTCAACCTTCTGGTTTGCATCATCTAAAAATTGTTCAGCAAATATCGTATCCTGGGTCAAGCCCAAGTCGGCTGTCCTCAAGAAGTGTGATTTGGATCGATCAAAGTGTGTATTTGTGTTGGTTGCTATTGATTGTAGTGTTGATCCATCATCATCACCGTCATCATCACTATTATGTCTCTTGATCGGCTTGCCTTTGGCATCATACTTGTAGTTACCCTCAAAGTCCGAGTGTGAGTTGAAGTCACCATCGGCACCACTGTAAGGAGTCAATTCTGATACACCCGTATATGTATGATCACCTTCTTCATCATCATCACTATCATTATCTTCACCCTGCTTCCATGCAGCCATTTGATTGACAGTTGCATACTTGCCACTTCTTAATCCACCACTCTTTGCTGTGCCCACACTCTTTATGGCGATACTATCGTCATCTCCATTGGGAGGGGCACTTGATCCTAATTGCAATGTAGTTGTCGATACCGAAGCGGTTGTAGTTTGTTTACACTCGGAAATATCGGGATCACTTCCGCTTGATTGGGAGGAGTTGCCTGCAAAGCTATCCTCATCGCTATCATCTTGTGTTGGTGTGAGTGGTTTACCAAATTGTGTAATTGGAATGGGTGCACCCTTCTTTTTTAGTATGCCCTTAATCTCTGGTTGTTTCTTTTTCCTATCTCTCCGACAAGACTCCTCTCTTGATCGTCTACTTTTACTACCTCCCTTGGATCTTGAACTTTTACTACCACCGCTACCTCTACTTCCACCACCTCGGTGCTTGTGAGAGGAGCCACCAGAATTACCTTTTGGTTTGGGATCACATCCCCTTCCCGACTCTGGTGGGTCTTGTCCCCTTATAGACATCTTTGATACCTCATCTTCAACTAAAGCAAGCTCCCTCCCACCGTCATCTTCCTTACTATTGCCCTTAATACTACTACCCTTAGTACTACTACCCTTACTGCTCTGCCGTTGATACCCTTTAATCTTATTCTTCTCAGGACCAGCAGGACTCGGTGGACAATCCAATCGACTAAATAATGACTTATTCTCATCATCTGGATCTAATAAATTTGAATGTTCCGATGTATCCTGTATTGGTGGATCATGAGACACAGCTTTATCATGATCTAGTACAAAATCTTCCAACTTTGTTTCATCATCTAAACTACCTGAATTTGTATCATATGCACCATCATGTACATCGATAGCAGAGGCGGTAGTTGAATCTTCAGCCGTAGATGTAGTAATTAATGGTAAATCTGCAATCTGTTCTCGTAACTCATCAGCCTTACTAACCTTTCCATAATTTGGATTTAACTCCAAATCATTCTTATTGGTAGCGTCATATATACTTGTACTACCTTGGCTGTCTAATCTTGATATACCCAATTCTTCTTCATTATTATATAACTGTGAATATCGTGTACTACCATTACCTCGTCGTCTTAATCCTAATAATTCCAATTCAGACTCTTCCTCAATACTAAATCCTCCTCTTTGTGAATAATCGGCTATTTCAATATCCTCATCAAATTCTGAATCATTTAAGGAATTCTCGCCGTCTATTTCTTCTTCACTTATAACAAATTCCTCTTCAGAGCTCTTGTTACTATTATTTAAGTCGTCATTACCTGCAAAACTATCTTCTTCATCTTCATCATAAGTATTGTTGGGACTTTTATGCTTGGATGAATGATTCGATTCCGAATCTGGATAGACTATTTCAATAGTCGATTCAGAATGTGATGTATTGTTTGATTGACTCATATCATCTGAGATATGGGAATTATCTGAATGAGAGGAATTCCCGGCATAGCTGTCTTCTTCTTCATCTTGCTTTATAATATCGATGCTTTCATCCATGACACTGTCATCGTGTTGCGTATGCCTTTCCCTTTCCCGTCTACTACTACTAGTTTTTTGTTTATCAACTCTATGCCTACGAGATGGTTTAGAGGAAGTATAATCTCTTACTGATTTAGGGATATGTTGGTCATGTCTGCCACGCCGCGTTTCCTCTCTACTAGAACCAGATCGATATGAGTTATCAGCTGACCGGTGAGAATTATCTACATCTTTATCTCTAGTACGAGAGGAAGAACCCGATGATCGATGTGAATTTGTATCAGACTGTCTATTCTTGGGATGATTACGTGAGTAATATTTAGACATTGATATGGAACTTTCATTATGTATATCATTATCATTTCGTGGTTTATACTCTCTTCTACTACTAGTAGAAGATTGTGGCGGTCTTCTACTAGAGCTAGAGGTAGTAAATCGACTATCTCTACTCATATTAGTAGTGGCTGATGTATCATTATGATGGGATCGATTGTTATGATTATTTCTGTTTTTTGCTTGTCGTCTACTTGAGTTTGGTAAGGCTGCTTCTCGTGACGACCGATTGCTACCGCCGTGATGACGACGCCTTCTGCTGCTACTGCCGCTGCCGGCAGTGTTGGGTGGATAATCGTCAAGGTCCATAGCGTATGTGAGAGCCTACTTTAGAGATAGTTGTCATGATGAGCGAGATGCATTTTGCTCAAATTTTCAAGTGTGAGTCGAGGACCTAAAATGGCGAGGGAACGTGCGCAGCTATACGGGAGGCAGCATTACCTCTCTCTTCCTTATCGTCGAAACGCCTGATTATAATACATAATTTGTTTCATTTATTACTACGGACGGCTAGGTGGAAATATTACATCAACTTCCGTTTTTTCACCTTCGACTTGATTCATCATTGGTTCGAACCTTATCGATGCCCGCTCTGGCGGGGGGCAGTTTACCCGTGTTAGGGTGGTAAGATAGAACAATACTCTGTATGGACTGGCCTTAGTATGAAAGCTAAACAAACACATCTATTCGGAGCTAAACTACGGCAAGTTGGGAAGGAAAAGAGAAGCATGGCGAGAGGTTTGGTAGAGGATATTTGGGTATGCCGTACGAGGTAAAGGATTGTTGGGTATTGAGAGTTTGATTGGCAGTTAATTAAAGCTTACACCAATTACTTAAAAGTTGATGATGATAATAATATGGCCAGAATTATGTCAGATTGTATTGAGTATAATGATGATAAATGCTTCAGCAACGACGGGTTATATTTGCTAAGTAATGTTGCTGTCGAGGTAATTAACAATACAAATATAAAGAAGGAGAAAGACCGAACATCACTGA
>Ga0214478_100982_pt1 | contig 15457 bp, 15 predicted proteins | sample M1_20Mar14CPVII9_2_FD_178001 | JGI IMG/M metagenome (GOLD analysis project Ga0214478, IMG submission 178001) | Marine eukaryotic communities from Monterey Bay, California, United States - M1_20Mar14CPVII9sort6BwellD7 | ecosystem: Environmental > Aquatic > Marine > Unclassified | place: USA...
ATGACCTATCCAATAACTGATTGCCAATATTCTGCCGCTTTATCCCTCTCATCACTCTTTATTTCATTCTGACGCTCATGATAGGCACGCAAACAATTTGCATAATCATCTTTTGTAACCATCCCCCCAATAAGTCCTATCTTGACCATCTTCAAACATTTCTCGTGTCCAAATCTTGCTCCAATCTTCCAGTGCCTCATTGCTCGTTGGTGATTGTCTGCCTGTCCTTCTATGCAACCAAGGTTATGCCTTGCTTGTATACTACCGTTCATGGCCGCAAGTTCGTAGTAATGTTTAGCTTTCTTCGTATTCCTTTCCACACCCCTTCCTAGATCATAGGCATTACCCAAGTTGTAATAGCCTGAAGAACTACCAAGCTCTCCACCCTTGAGATATAACTCATTAGCCTTTACTCGATCTTGTGGCATGCCCATCGTTCCGTTGGCATAAGCTCCAGCATAGCCTTCGGCATAACACCCTCCAAGTGTAGTGAATGCCTCTCCATTACCTTTATCCATCAGTTTGTTTAATCGTTTGATCTCTTCCTCGTTAGAACTTGCTGGTGGCGTCCGACAGAATGCACATGGGTATAAATCTCCTCCTCCTTCACTCGCCTTCATTGCATGAACACAGCCATCACAGATTAGCTTTCCACAGCATGATTCAAATGTATGGTGATTGCCTATTGGAAAAGGCTGTAAACAGATTGGACACTCTTCAGGCTCTACCTCTTTGAATAATGCCTCTTCATGCAACTCAGCCACACGTTTCTCACATGCCTTTTTGTGTTTCTTGCGATGTTTCTTTTTACATGCCGCGTTGCAATATTTTACTGACTTGCATTTGTTACATGTATTCATATCATCGCTATTACCCTCCTTGCCACAATTGGCACACATAGACATATCGTCGAGTAAAGCTACACTTTCAATACCCTCAGTAATGTTATCCACATTATTTTGTTCACATGATATGCACTCGTCGTTTTTGCTCGATGTTATATCTCCACCATCATCCTCTCTACCGCCATCGGAGCTACTCATACTATTATTGAATTTCCAATTGCAACTATCAACACCCTCTTAACTGATACGAGACACTATTTTAGGGCTGATCACAATAACTCTCGAGACTATAATTAACAACTTGTTATTTCGGCGCTTTTTTTATCTCATAGTATACAAACACTACTCTACCAACACGAGACTACTATCAATCGAAAGACCGTTAAAAACTGATGATACTATACCGTCTATTATGAAAGCAGTAGGTATATGATACCAATATATCGTCCACCCTTTGCTAATAATACTGGGAGTAGCAGAGAGTTTGTTTATTGAGGTTGGTCATGATTAGCACATAATTTAACTAAGAACTCACCCTCAAGATTATGAGAGAGTAGACTTGTAGGAGTAAATATAAGATATGATGAATAGTAGCTCAAATAGCAGTGGAAAGCGCTCGATGGAGGGCGTGAATACTGCAAACAGTACTAGCGGCGGTGTAGTATTGGGCGGTGGCGATATGAGTATGAAGCCAGCTGACAATTGCAATGAAACAACACAAAAATTTCCTCAATCAAACTCTGTGATGATGAGAGACGATATAGAGATAACAATTGCAGCAATAGAAAGTTTGATACTCTTCAAGACGATAGTAGCAGTGATGATAGTAGCGATGATGACGATGAAGACATACCGGAGATAGTTGATCTACAAAAAGCTCTCGAGTATTTAGTTTCCGAGAGAGATATCGAAAAGATTTACAATGATATCATTTCCACATCACAAACTAACACTACTGAACAATCGAATCAAGAGAAGAATACAAATGATGATGAACAGCTAAATATGATACCCAACTTGGTCAATCGTATATTAATGGAGTGTTACACACAACAACAGCCTTCTAGTACAAATCAGCAACAACAAAATAATGACACATCATGTGCACAAAAAGATATAAGTAGAAAACAAAGACACAAATTAACGCAGCTATTGCTTGCAGTGATTGTTGAATTCGCTGAACCATACTTTGTTAAAGTAGCAAAGTATAAAGATCAAGAGAGGGCAAGGAAGATACAGCAAAAGAAGCAGAAGAAGGAGATGGAAGCTGATGAAATGAATAAGAAGAAGAGAAGTGCTCAACCACAGAAAGATGACACATCTGATCCGTCACTTGAATTTGATGAACGGGCTATATCCTGGGCAACATCATGTATCAAACAGTTAATAGAATACACTGGACCTGCAGAAGTACCATCGATAGCCAGAAGTATAGATAGTTTATTCGGTGATAACAACAACGCCGATGAGATTGATCAAATGTCGATAGAAGATCATCATATACCAGAATTAGATGCCTTACTTGCCGCGACGGGTAAGCATGATGCTATGGAAATGGAACAAGATTTTCAACATGCAATATTACAGGGAGTACAAAGTCGTCTTCTATTGCAACATATGGGGATTGGATAGATCAGTCAGGGAGTTAAAGTAACATAAGATTTGGAATGATCATCAACCGAGGATTGAGGGGAGATGGGATTGTTCATATTGAATTGGTAGTATGAGTAAACCATAACTTTCACCAACAAACAGCCACAAGCAATAGTACTACCATGAGTAGAAGATATGCATGTAACATATGTGCAATTTCCACACGCATCAATAATATCATGGAGAAGAATGAGGATTCATCTCATGATTTGGCGCGGATTTAATGATGTGATATAGTGGTCTTGACACCTCATGAACACCTCCCTTAATATGTCATTGAGATATTTAACTAGTTATCTTCCTTAATATCTATCCATTGGACGTCTTTTTTGTATCACTAAAGTAAAGAATTGATAGTTATGCTCAAACGAATGTACTCAACAACTACGACTTAGTAAAGCTTTCCGCTACAATTCTTGTTACTCTAGTTGGCATTATCCAGCTTCACTCGCTGCTACCTTTACAAACATTTCTCTGTTACAAATTACTCTCTGTTACAAATTACTATTTCTTTCTTTTACAGTTTGGCTGCGCTACATTTCCTCCCTCTACAACCTCTTATTCTTCTCTCCCATTATCTGTCCTCCTCCTTCCCGTCTTTACCCCTGTGAGAAAATGAGAGAAGGAGATTAGCCTGGGATGTGCAAGCATGTGTATAAAGCGTTTTTAAAAAAGGACCGAACTCACTGGTTTGCAACACTTTACTGGCCAATCACAATCACCTCCACCTGCTTTGCAATCAAGAGATGAACATGCCCCATTTAAACTGCATCGTGTACCACCACTAAATCTTATGCGTTCATGCGATCCGTCTTTCTTAAGGATCACTCCCAAGTTGGGATAATGAGCACCAATAACTTCGTCCCAATACCAACATTCATCTAGTCCATGAGATTTAGATGAGAGACACCAACCTTCTCCACCATTACTTGGGCTCCAACGTCTAATTTCTCCGCCATTGGTTTCGTCATACAGTGTAAAAGAGCTTACGCCGAGTTCGTCATTTCCATGATTTTTGACAATCAACTCATCCGGTTCCTCCCCTGCAAGTTCATATGTGTGGTCGGGGCAGTCATCAGTCTTATCCATAGCTGGTATCCAACCACCAACCACTGTCAAACCATTTCTTTTCACATTAAGTGATACTTGTGAATCAGTACCCTCGCCATATGCAGCGAAGAAATCACAATTAGCAGATAATCTATACTTCTGAGTGACACATGCATTATTAGATATCATGCATACTTTGTCTGAAGGGCAGTGATCAGTATCATCGCATCCACACTTGATGTCTGAGCTGCGGCATTTGCCAGACGAACAGCGGGCGTGAATAGCACCTCCATCATCTGCTGAACAATCATCATCAATAGACAAACCAGAGCTGTAGCATTTGTTATCAGTGTGACATACTTCACTTGACGATAAGCAGTGGTCATCAATGGTGCATCCACACTTATTGTCTGCAGAACGGCAATAGCCAGACAAACAGCGGGCATCCTTGTCGAGAGGAGTCGAAGTGTCCAAGTAAGATGGAAGATCACAGCTCTCTTCTTGTTCAAGATTAGGTGGAAGCTGAGATAATAGTGAGGAGAAGTAGGAGATGATGTAAGTGGAAATGAGATGACAACGAGAGGCATACAAACAATTAAGCATAAGATGAATGAGAGGGACTACTTACGAGAAAAACTTTACCAACATTTCCTGCAAATCCAGCGCGTCTACTAGGATCATTAGAGCTACTACCGTCACCACGATCCCCTCCATTAACATCAATAGTCATGCTGTCATCATAATCAACAGTTAATGCCTCGTAGGCAAAGACTCCTCCAGCCCCTCCACCACCGCCATATCCTGTGTAAGAAGGAGTGTCATTAGTTTATAAGATTGGATTAGAATGAGAGATTCATCAAGCAAGCTAAGCAAATACGACATAATAGTTTCGTACCATCCTCCCTTGCTTGACCTCCAGTTCCACCCTTTGCTTCAATCTTGGCACTTGATCCAGCAGCAAGTGCACATGCCGAAAAACTGACAGCTCCACCCGAACCTCCTCCACCGCCAGCCAATGCACTGGAATGAACATAAAGCAAAGACAAGCAGTGAGTGGAAAAAGATGTTCATATTGTAAAGCAATGAAAAGTAAATACTTACACTCCGTCACTAGGATTTGGCTGTAGTCCATCACCTCCATTGGCATAGATATTGCCGTTTAATACAATCTCTTCTGAGTAAAAGATTATGGCTGCTCCTCCAGCACCTCCTGCCCCACCCAAGCCAGAATAAGTACTAGAATAAGTACTATATGGTTCATGCCCAGCACCGCCACCTCCACCACTGCCAGGACGTAGTGTTAAAGGTAAAGTATCGTCATAAACATCACCCGGCTTTCCTCCTAAATTGCAACATCCTGTATATTGTGAGAAGGAGCTATATCCAGGGCATGTAGGGGGGCTCAAATCTGAACAGAATGGATCATTTGAATAATAAGTTTCTGCACCTCCTCTTCCACCTGTACCAGCTACATGTCAAGGAGATGATTCAATAACAAGTAAATGATAAGTTAACCACATTAGCAAGAATCATTCAAGCATTACAAGTAACTTACCATGTGAGCCACCGCCACCTCCAGATTGGTGACCAGTAACACTCATTCCTCCCTGTCCATGGCCATTTGTATCAGGTGGACTCTCTCCTGGATTGCCATTGTTTTGTTTAGCAACAGCACCGGCATATCCACTGCCGATACCATCCAATGTCCCATCAATTACTGCTCGCCTGGAATAAATCTCAACCGTACCAACTGCGTAAACAGTAGCACCTGCAGGAATGATAAGCTCATCAACATTGTTGATGGTTGTAACTGCATCATAGGCAGTGCCAAGTGTATCCCCATTACCAATTGACGAATCGATAGGACTACCATTAAGAGTAAGTTGTCCAGTGGAGGTGTCGAATTCCAAATTACCAGCGGAACCATCCGAGTATCTTGTACAGAGTGGAAGCTATATAAGATTGATAGGAAGAGATAATGATACGGTAAGAAGGTTGCACGTCAACAACACAATTTATCAACTACACACAAAGCCCATACAATATCTTTCGAACACTTACAGCATCAGACCACGGGTAACAAACATAATCATCATTCCCATTCCCCATTGCCATGTCAACAGGGCCAGATGCTTGAGAACCCCACCAAACAGAAGTTGAATCGGATGTATCTTCTGGTCGGACGGTTCCTTGTTTGAACTGGCATTGACATCGTCCGATTGGAGCATTTTCTAAGTTAACCGTGCCACTGAACCTGAGACTGAAACCAACATACCCATCCACATTACTATAGGAAGAACAATAGTTAGCACAATCTATCTCAATGCCTTCTAATCCTTCTGTAGGATTGTTGTTTACAATATTGTTATATGGTAAACTATCACCTTCCGACACACAAGCACCATTCTCAATAACGCTACCATATCCTTGAGCTGTCAACTGTAATTGCAGCAAAAGTAGAGAGGATGAAAGCAAGATACCATTAGGATTGAGAGAAGGAGATTAGAAAGATGCATTCTCATTTGTTGGTACAATTAGACGTGATCAAGTGCAACTTACCAAAGGAAAGGGAGAATCATGACATGAGAGTTTGCGTTGAGAATCCTCATGAAAGACGGTGAGTGGATGTTTATCGCCTGACTTGAGTCTGCGCATGTCATTGGACTGATAATACGCCACTAGCGGATCATCTCTGAAATTCTGTCCATAATCGTCGGAGAAGTAAATATCCAACTCTTTAGCAGGGTGGATATCATTTTCTTCCTGCTTGGCAATGAACTTGACAGAAAGATATGGATGTACTTGTGCACATGATTCGGTAGCATTATCTGGAGCGAGTGGGAGAGCAGGAAGTCCAAGAGCACAGTCTCCTTCTAACAACATGTCTTTACGAATATAGTACTCAGGATTGAACAAGAAACTATGAAAGCCACACTCATCATTTAACTATGTTCATCCATAAAATAGAAGTTGTTGAACCAAAAGAAGGAGGATGTGATATGAGTCATGAAGGTCAACACATGTAATAACGAGATTGTAATAACCGATGGCTATCAACTTACCGAACGTTCTTCGAATTTACATAGTTGATGATGACCAAAAACGTTATCATGCTCACATGTTATGTTCATTTCAAATGACATGCCGCCACAACCCCCATTATAGAAGTAGGTTCCAAGGAATTGGTTGACGAGTATGGCGTTGACTTTTAGTTAGTTTTGCCTTTGCCCGGCGCTCTTTGTTATCATTATATTTTGCCACACTAATACTGCTATATGTCTTTACTCGTCCAGAATTTGTAACTTCAGATGTAGGAGCGTAAATCTTTTGGCTGTGGTGAGGGGCAATAGCTTCTTGAACATTGTTGTTCTGTGGATAATCACCATTAACTACTGAGATGGTGGTAGCCAAATCATCATTAGCTGCATACGAAGGGGACAACATCCCAAAAAATATCGTCAGAACTCCTAACATAGAGAAGATGATATATGGAATGTGGCAATGGATGATTGCTTTCATGATGTGATTTTTTCAAGTCTATTATTATAAGGTTTAGAAACACAAGAGGGTTTGAATAGTGTGTGAGATATACAGATTTATCTGATAATGCATGCTGCAAAGAAAAAAAAAGAAAACATAGATCAGCGCCAAGGAACCTAGAAGATAATACCCCCAGCTCCAGAAAAAAGTATGTAGCATAGCTTCTTCCCTCACATCCAGTTAATGTATTGTTGCGATGAATGTCACACCGAATGAGCTGAGATAACCTGATGTAAATCGCAGCAAACTGAAATGTGTGTGAAAATTCGAATATATAACATCATCAAAATTGTAAGGCAATATTTGAATTTGAACAAAGATATCCCAACCATTTTTCTGATCATGACAATTTGTCATGATCCGCTAGCTTCTACGTAGAAACCATGCTTTGGCCTTATCATGACTGAAAGTCATGATAAGAGGATACCAATTTTCAATCTATTGCAATAACATGAAAAACCATCGTAGACGGCGCCGTCGATACTTCACTTATACTACTCTCGACGGCCGATTTGATGGTGCAATGGACGCCAGTGTCGAGTAGCCGCATCATAGTCGATCGGCGTCGACAAAGTTGATGTTTTGCAATTGCAAAAATTGCAAAGGATACCGTATCCTCGTTCGAGCTCATCGGCGAGCAAAGTATTCCACGTCACAATATCCTATCATGACTTTCGGTCATGATCGAGATGCAAACGGTTGAAAATTCATTCCCGATCATGACAAATTGTCATGATAAAAAATGGTTGGGATATGCACAAATAAAATAAATATAAAAAACTAAATTGTGATTATGGCTACACACTTACCACCATCTCTCTAGCCATACCAATCGTAGCCCTACTCAGAACCCTCAAAATAACTACCAAGAACCCCAACACCATAATAGAGTACGATAGGCCGGCGATACGAGAAGACATAAAAAAAATAATAAAAAGATACGATGATGCCCCCCCACACTCCATGTGTATTAAAAATCAGAATTACCAAGTATTACCTTTATATCTCTCTTGTCAAAATCAATATTACCAAAGTTATATTATGCCGACTCTGTTTAATGAATTGGTGTAAGCACTAGAGAGACTATAGGGCTCTATGTCTGCAGGCTCAAAGTAGTACCTAGAGTGGAATGTCTGGTGGAGGACATCTGTGTACATAAGGTCTTAGCCATGAGGCACTCAGATTTGGCTCTAAGGCACTGCCTAAGACACTCGCCTGTATTGGGAGTCTATTGTTAGTAAATGGGAGATGGTACCACTCAAATACGGTATAATTATATAATTACGGTATGCGATACGGTAATTGGACTGGAACTCGTTACTCTTATTCAGGCATTATTTGCTATAATATAGTATAAAAACAGTCATCCACTAAAGTTGCTCTTCAATCTTTTGGCACAATGCACCCAAGTTTCTCTTCTCATCTCCATCCTTTTCATCATCTAATGAGGCAGCTTGACTCAACTGACGAAATAGTAGTAACATTTGATGCAAGTTATGGACAAAGAGTAACGTCTCTGCCAACATTTCATTTGCCTTGATGAGATGATGAATGTAGGCTCTTGTAAAGGATGGTACACTCTTCTTAGTTTGATTGTTGGTGCACTTGGTATTGAGGTGGTTGCTCCTTGTATTAATCTGACGAGGACGACATGACACACATTGACATCGAGGTAATAATGATGATGAGTCACGAGCATACTTCTCATCACTCAAATCAATCATACCACTTGCAGTCGTCTCTATGTCGTTCTTCTCTCCATTGTCAAGTGACATATCCAAGCACAATGCCATACCATCACGACTCCACAAACGTACCATGTCAGTTCCAATGATTGATACACCCTCCCGAGCTGCATCAACTATCGATTGTATATCATTCACAGCTAGTATTAGATATTCCTTTCTTCTTGGTGGAGTTGTTGATGTGGGTGAAGATTGTAATGTTGTCATGAGCTGACGCAATGCTTGACGCCGATACTCTCTGTTGTAACTAATACTATCCCAACCAATTATTGAAATGTGATTATTACCCTTGCTTAATAAAGTCTGTGTCTCCTCTTGTGATGGATTACTTCTTGGGCAAGAAAACATATATTTCAATGGCAGATGGGAAGCAGCCATATGAATAGGCAACCAAAAGGGCATAGTTTGAGTTGATGGTGGCGATGGATTGTAATTTGTAGTTCTAATCGACCAATCATTAGTTCTCTGTACCACCTTCTGAACCATGGTCTCCCATTTTCCCTTGACAACCATTCCCTCGATTGATTTGTGTGCTTGAGGAGTAAGTACATTGTCATCTCCACCATTATCCTTCATAAACTGAGCAAACATACAATTGGCTTGATCACGAGATGTATTTATATGATCAAATAACCCCACAGCTCCTTCACATAGACTTTTAGCTGTCTTCTTATCGTTGGAGGCAGTAGCAGCAGTTGTAGAAGAAGGGATGATATTGGTCAAACTTGTAACAGCATCCACATATTGTTCGGGCTTAATCTTTTGCCATCCATGTGGTGTATCTACTGGCATGCTATCTTTGGTACTGTTCGGTATAGCATCTTTTGCCTTTTGTTGCTGTTTTGGTTTGCTCTGATTGTTATCTGATGATTGCTTTGGTACATGTTTGGTTTTGTTCACATCTTGTATACTACTTTTCACATCTGATGCACTATTATTGTTGTCGGGAGAATCTAATGTAAAAGTGGGTACAATTAATGTAGATATATACTGTGGAATTCGTAGATAAGTTTGCATATAATTTGTAGACAATGATGATAATGTACCATCTGTATTGATATGTGAGTTGATCTCTTTGCAAATTTGAGCAGATTGTGACGGAGTTAAGAAAGTGTATCCTGCTGGCTTCTTTGTAGTATCATTGCTGCTTTTCAGTGGCTGCTGTTTTGTAGATATTTTATTGTCGATACCTTCTTTATTGATGCTTGTCATGTCTGTAGTTGTATGAGTTGTCTCTGACTTCTGAGTGTTTGAAGAAGGTGCATCATTATTGCTTGATTGCTCAGATTTCACTCTCTTTGCAGATTTATTGTCTCCTACACTACCGCCATTCTGCTCATTCTTTCTCTTCTTGTTATCACCACTACTAGGTTTTACATCACGATATACAGCAGTAACACAAGTATCCTTAACAGCCACACCTACTATCAAATGATCTAGAGGCTGCCACTTCCAACTTTGTTGCAAATCATCATTGTCATCACCATCATTTGATGTGGTATCCTTACCGCCGCCGCTTGGAGGACAAAATATCAACCGCATCAATTCTGGTTTTAGATATGGTATAGAGCCATCCTGTCCATGCAGGAGAAGACGGAAGTGAGGAGCCGCCGCCGTCATGATAACAGTGTGGAAGGAGTGAAACATTGTGGTGATAGAGGAGAGAGGGGTTGATTGTGCAAAACCGTTTGGTTTGCGGGAATTGAGCACGGTAAATACGCATGTTGCAAGTGCTCAACTAATATGATTGTAACTAACTCTATTATCTTCTACCGAACAAACCCGATGCCGCAGCTTTATCCCTCGCTTCACTCTTCATTTCTTTTTGTCTCTCATGATGAGCTCGTAATACATTTGCATATTCATCTTTTGTCACTAGCCCATCTTGAAATCCGTTCTTAACGCTGCCCAAAGCCTCCTCGTCCCCAGCTTTAGCTGCAATTATATAGTGTTTCATTGCTCGCTCATGATTGCCATCACCAAACTCCATATAACCAAGATTATGCCTTGCATTTATACTTCCCATCATAGCTGCTAGTTCATAGTAGTATTTAGCTTTCTTCTTGTCTACTCCCATGTCCCTTCGTCCTTGATCGTAGGAAACGCCCAAGTTGAAATACGCCGCAGCACATCCAAGCTCACCAGCCTTTAGATATAATTCACATGCCTTTTGATAGTCCTGTGGCAAACCCATACCTCCCCAAGAATATTCCCGTGCAATCTTATTTAAAGCCTCGGCATTACCTTTATTCATTAGATTCTTTGCCCTTTTTATTTCTTCTTCGAGAGAACTTGGTGGTGGTGTCCGACAGAATGCACATAAATCTTTTCCTTCACTCATGTGCATAGCATAAATACAACCATGACATATAATCTTTCCACAGCATGATTTGAATGTTGTTTGTGCCGCAGCTGGTGTAGGTAGCATGCATAATGGACACTCTTTAGGCTCTACCTCTTTAAACAATTGCTCGTCGTGTAGCTCGGCAACTCTTCTCTCACATGCTTTTTTATGCTTCTTACGGTGTTTCTTTTTACATGCGGCATTGCAATACTTCACCATCTTACATTTGTTGCATGTATTCATATCATCACTATTGCCCTCTTTACCACAACTAGCACATGTAGACATATCACTCAGGATATCAACCTTATTTATACCCTCGGTAATAGTATCGATATCATAATTTTGCTCACATGATGTGCACTCTTTTTTACTCGATGTTATTTCTCCACCGCCGCCGTGCTGTTCAATATCATCATTATTATCTCCGGTATTACTGTTCATATTTCTATTCTAATCTAATATCAATGTATGTGTGCAGTTTTGTCAATTTATTAGCTCCAGCTATAAGTATGTACTCTAACACCTCAAAAACTTTTTTGATAATATATTGATACGAGAGATATCATCTGCAATATAATTGACTTTCAGACTCTCTGGATATATCAATTGTTATATTAACGAGATCAAACTGCTGCCAATTGAAATTGTATCAAGAACTGATGTATTATTTGTATCACGGTATACCAAAGCGATTAATGCCTATCAATCGATCCCCATATTTATTGTGCATGTGTTTGAGTCACGAGGCCACCGCCAATGAAAGATTATTTAATCTGATCAACCAAGAAAGTAACGATGTCGGCAGTATAGAACTAATGACTAACATCACCACTAGGTGAATACTTTACCTATACCCAGTGGATGGGATGAGTGAGTGAGTAGTTCATTGATAATTGATAGTATGATTGAATGACGGATGAAAAATGAAATTCTCATAAACTTTGATCTCAACATGGCGGCCAATAAGAAGCACGATGCCTTCCTTTCATCAATGACATTTGCCTCTGGTGATATATCATGTGAATGTGACGAATGTGGACTGTCTGATGATGTACCGTCGGATATACGAAATGCAGTAATGGAACATCAACGTAAACGAAAGGCGGAACAATTATCTACTGCAATTTTTAACAATGGCAATAACAATAGACAGCGGGGATATAATATACAACAGAGTAGAGAATTGGTAAAACGAGAATATGGATTTTCAATATGGAAGTTATGTATACCATGTTGTGTTAGTGGGAGAGGATCTGATCCCCTTGTGGAGTATAGAAATCAACATCGTATTTTGTTTATCAAGCAGTTAGATAAGGTATGTTGAATTTGTATAGAAGGCGTATGAGCGTGCATTTATACCGTTCTTTTGCAATTACTAAGCAGCTTTACATCTACATATAGTCATCACGAGTATCATCAATAGGAAGAGGTATCATCGGCTCGGCAGCCGAAGAGAATAGTAGAAGACATGTGAGTTGGTTAGAAGGTTCATCATACTTGTTACCCGCCTCGAAAGGAATTGCTTGTGGATGGATTCATAAATCTGCTACTGCTACTGAAGATACTACTACTGATGAGACTGCAGCTGTTACTGAACGTGAGCAGAAGAATGAGGACGATGATAAAGTTGAGAAGATACCGACAGACTCTTCTACAACTAACACATCAACAGCAACAGATGTCAAAGATATGATAGTATATGCATTAAAAGTATCACCTGAAACACTAGAAAGCATGAGTAACAAGTCTACACAGGAAGAATTACCATGTTGGGTACAAAAGTCATTTGAGTTATTCAAACAGTGCTTATCGACAGAGAAGATAAAAGCAGAGCAACCGAATGATACCAAACAGAATGGCACAACTGATGACGAAAAGAATGAACTAGAAGGTATCAAACTATCAAATGATGAGTCTTTATCAATGAATCTAATAATAGAGTTAGCACTTGACGACCCCTTCTTTGGTTGGAGTAGTCATATACCCGATAGATAAAAGAGGAACTGGTTGGTGTTTGGTGAAGGGAATACTCTATCCGTGGTAATACATATCAACAAAGAAATACGACTATGTTTTGTTTTACATTATGAATAAACTATAATAATGAACACTGCTTATGTTATAAAGCAGTTCCTCATGCCCATAAATCCGATGCTGATTGAGCTTTATCCCTCATTTCACTTTTCATTTCGTCGCAACTCTTTTGATGTGCACGTAGAGTATTAGCATACTCATCTTTTGTTACAAATCCATGCATAAAATATTCCTTGACGCTGTGCAGAGACAGTTTATCTCCCGCCTTTGCTGCCATTATCATGTGCTTGACTGCCCTATGATGATTACCAGCCACTATCTCTATAGTACCAAGGTTATGTCTTGCTTCTAATCTCCCACCCATGGCCGCAAGTTCAAAGTAGTACTTTGCTTTTTTTGTATCCGCCTCCACACCTATTCCCTCTCTATATCTATTGCCTAAGTTGTAATATCCATTAGCATATCCAAGTTCCCCTGCTTTGAGATATAACTCATTAGCCTTTTGTTGATCTTGAGGCAAACCAGGATCTCCATCGGCATAACCCCTAGCAAGCATGAAATAACCACCCGCATTTCCATTATCTACTAGTTTCAATATTCTCTTCATATATTCCTCATCGGTATCAACATTAGATTCTCTGCAAAAAGGACAAATTTTTGTTGCCTCTCCACTCATGTTCATTGCATAAATACAACCATTGCATATAATTTTACCGCAACATGCCATAAACGTTTCTGTTGCACATTCTAATAGACTATCACCACATTGTAGTGGTAACATACAAATTGGACATTCTTCACGCTCTACCTCCTTGAATAACTTCTTATCGTATAATTCTGCTGCTCGTCTTTTACATTCTTTTTTATGTTGTGGACGATGGGCCTTCTGACAGGACGCACTGCAATATTTTACCGATAAACAAGCACTACACTTCTTTAGTTTGGTACTATCCTCTTCACCTTTACCACAATTGGCACATGATAACATACCAACATCGGTTGCACTCATATTTCTCGACATACACTATTTAGTTATTTTGTTTTTGTTATTGTTGTTGTATTACTTCGTTGGCACAAGATGACAACTGACCACTGATATGTTATTTACACTCGTGTAATGTGATGTTATGTAGAAGACCACGCCGTTCCATACCTTATTTAGTACAATACCTGCTCAAACAATAACAAGAGCTATAACACAACGACAAAAGGATACCGGCGTGCCGTCATAAGTCATAAAAATACTCGTTTTTATTTCCTTATTTGCTTGACGACTTGGACAATAGTAGAGTACTCATTGTGATACAATAGGCACGCCGATGTGTTATATATAGTATACTTTACATATAGAACAACAGAAATATACAGCAATTGGGCCGCTTCATACAATAGGGTATAATACACAGCAACTAACAACAAATACTAAATAAAAATTCACATGCACCATGTCATCATCAGTATCAGCCCCAAGTATTGATAAGTGTGCCAATTGTGGCAAGGGTGAAGAGAATTGTAGCAAATTACAGAAATGCGGTGCATGTTTATCAGTAAAATACTGTAGTAAAGAGTGCCAAGCTGCCCACCGAAAGCAACATAAACAGGAATGTAAAAAACGTGCAGCAGAAATATACGATGAACAATTATTCAGAGAGCATCCTCCTTTGGAAGAATGTCCGATATGTATGTTACCCCTGTCGTTTGAGAACCAAACGTCAATTTTTAAATCATGCTGTGGGAAGCTTATATGTGATGGTTGTGTTTATGCTATGAAGATGAGTGAAAGAAAGGATTTATGCGCATTTTGTAGGATGCCCAAAGCAACTTCTGAAGAAGAGGAAATTACTCGATTAAACAAATTAATGGATAAAGGTAATGGAGAGGCATTCCAATCGCTTGGTGGGTATTATGGTCAGGGACTGTTCGGTTTACCACAAGATTGGGAAAAGGCAGCTGAGTTGTGGTTAAAGGCAGGAGAACTTGGATGTGCCTTTGGATATTACAACTTAGGAGTAAACTATAGCCATGGATTGGGTGTGGAAGTAGATTTGAAGAAAGCTAAGCAATTGTATGAGCTTGCAGCTATAAGTGGGCACATAATGGCAAGGCATAATCTTGGTGCATTAGAGAGTCGGGCTGGTAATGAACATCGGGCAATGAAGCACATGATGATTTCAGCAAGAGCAGGGTACAAGAAATCTTTGGACTATGTCAAGGCAGGATATATGGATGGATTTGTTACTAAA
>Ga0214478_100983_pt1 | contig 15456 bp, 8 predicted proteins | sample M1_20Mar14CPVII9_2_FD_178001 | JGI IMG/M metagenome (GOLD analysis project Ga0214478, IMG submission 178001) | Marine eukaryotic communities from Monterey Bay, California, United States - M1_20Mar14CPVII9sort6BwellD7 | ecosystem: Environmental > Aquatic > Marine > Unclassified | place: USA...
CCTTATCAAATCTCTATCCATTCAAGAAGCTTCAGGTAGTATATAACAATGTTGCTTAATCTACCAGAAAACGCATGGCGATCAATTGCAATCCATTTACCACCTCAAGACATTCTCTCTTTCCTATCAGTGCATAAGAACATTAACAATCATCTTGCAAAAAGTTCTCCTTCCTTTTGGAAACAATTATTAGCAATCCATAGAGATGAAGATATCGATACCAGCAGCAGTAGTAGTAATAACGATACATCACCAAATACAGCAACAACTGATATACAAGATGCTAGAAATGAATTCATGCTACAAGCATACAAATCAGCACTTCCCAAAGTTAAATGGATACCATTAGATATCAACAATACATTCCCCGTCTCTGCACGAGAGGGACATATATCATGCGTACTAAACGGACCAGACAATTACAAAAGTTTAGTAATAACGGGAGGCTTTACTGATGATGAGGGTATAATTGTACTTAGTTTGCCAAGTGGATATAAATCACATACGAAGACTTGGGGTTGGAGTCGATTAATGCCGGAACGAGGATGTGGAACATCATTTGTTTATGGTGCTTCCTTAACTGCACTACCACCGATAAATAATACTGCAAATAATCCAAATGTACATATTGCAAAGGCTGTACGATTTGGTGGCTTTGCCGGTGGTGGTTATTCACAAGAAACCAATGAGGTATGGGTATTAACAATACGAGATGAGGAACATTCAGATGGTATGTTAAGTCAAACTGCTAGTTGGGAACGTATTACAACAAAGGGAATGGCACGGCCTCGAGCATATCATACTGCCACACTATTACATGATAGATATCTAGTTGTAATTGGCGGTATGACGGAAAGTGGTAGTATAATAGAAGAAGCGATCCTAGACACACATACGTGGACATGGATTGATTTGACACTGGCATGTAAAGGAGAGCCGAGGGGACGACATGGACATTCTGTAGTGCATGATACAAGACGTGATCGATTGGTAATGTTTGGTGGTGGAAGTGGAACAGATTTACTTAGGTCGGGATCTGACAATAATGAGGTTTGGGAGTTAAAGATGAATGGCATTGAGATACCAAGACAACTTGTTAATGATAAAATGTGGGAGTGGCATAAGTTACACGGAGATGATACTTCAAGTGATGAAGATGATAGTAGTATAGACGATGACGAAGAGTATAGAGGGGATGATAGTAATGAAGAAGAAGAAGAAGAAGAGGCCGATGCCAAAGAGGGAGGAGGTGGCGACGACGAGGAGGACAGCACCTCGTCCAACGATACTACTGTCGCCAATCGTCTATTGCCGACCGAATCATTATGCCTTGGAAGATGTCATAATGGCATGAAAATTGCTCCCGATACGGTCCTTTTTATGTTTGGTAGTGGCCATCCCAATACAAATGGTGTGCTTGGCTATAATCTTTCCACTGATTCATTCATTCGACCGACGATCAGCGGTCCCTTGCCAATGCCTCGATTCACAGGAGTTGCATCCTTCTTGGATATCGAGGGTTATGTCTTTGTTCATGGAGGATATAGCACGGGGGCTGGTGCTATAAAAGATCTCTTTCTACTTGATCTCGCTCCGCACTTAAACCGGAACTTCACTTCATTGGATGTTGATACTAATCGTCGTTCAAACAGAGCAGTAGAAGTAGAAAGTAGTGACAGAGATGAAATAGCAGATAGAATACAAGGTGGCAGTAATGCCATGAGTAGACTGCTGATGCAAAATCTATTAGGTATGATTGACGCTGAAGAGTTGCAAGAGATGATTGCAAGAGGTGGTGTGTAAAGAGTTTCAGTTTGTAAATATTTCAATGTATAGTCTAAAATGTAAACAAAGCATCGTGTATCCAATAATGTACATTATTTTACCACAACTCGAATATCCTCATTGACGGCGTCTATCACATGTCAGATGATATCAACCACATTGTGAACAAGAATAGTAACGTCTTCTTTCAAACTTGTATGGAGGATTCCAAAAACGCGAGTCCACTGATCGGCCTTCTTTACTCATTTTCTTTGAGTGAGCATAGTATGCTTTGTTGTATCTTAGGCGAGAATCATCTGACAATACAGGTGAGTGCTCAATTACTTTCTTCCCGCGAGTGAGATATAAAGTATCACATTGATATCGTCTTAAAAAGCTGATATGTGTATGCCAGACATCATCAATTTGTTTTGATGGGGAGTAACCAGCGCTCTTCGTATCACCTTTTCCTTTGTATCCCGCTTTCAATGCAAGGAAATGTCTATACTCTTTAACAGCAGCTTGAGCATATCCTAAATTGTCATCCTCATCATCTCTAGCCTTCAAACGAGCATGATAAGCATTGACAAGAAAGTTCCAATCCGCTTCATATCCCTCGGGAAGCGGAGAAGGAGACTCTTCATTGGCCTTGTGGACAGAAAGTACAGTGTATAATGCAACAGACTTTTTCATAAAACGGCCATCTTCATATGCCACTAACTCTCCACCTTGATTCTTTTCCCATTCCCCCAAACCGCTATCATAGTTTAATGGCGATGACTTAATGTACCGACATCCATGTAATAAAGCTGGATTATTCTCACGAGGATAAACTGCCCTCCATCCACGTTCATACTTAGTTAAGTTCAATCCGAGGTCGAATTTAATCGAATAGCACTTATCACCTTCAAATATCAAGCTACTGTCATCATCAGGTACAACTTCAAATTTGACGAAGCACCCCTCAAACTCGTTATACTCATCCCTATCTAATTTCCCCTTGAACACTGTCCTTCCAATCGGTAGTGTGTATATACCAGTAGTAGCGTCTTGATACATTGGTATATGTAGCGTCCCCTCCAACTCATAATCTCCGGTGGTACCAAAAGAATTTATTGAGCAAAACTTGAATTCAACAAGAGTAGTTCTCTTTGATTGGTTTGGATTATCATTCTTGCTTACTTCCTCTCCACCCATCTCCTCATCAGAGGAATCGTCCAATCCTAACTCAGCCCAGTTTATTGTTCGTGATGCTGCTCGTGGTGGTGTTACAGATGATGCCGATAGTTCTCTACTGTCTTCTTCTTCGTCTGTAACTGTTAAGTCCACCATATCTACCTCTTTTTCTTCTTCTTCTTTGTCATCTGCTGCTGTTAAGTCAACTAAATCCACCTCATTTTCTGTTTCTTTAAAAGTATCTCCACTACTTTTATTTACAGCACCTGGCTTCCTGTCACTGTCATCGTCATCATCATCATCTGTTTCAACCTCTTCTATCTTAAGGTTAGATGTATTTGGCTGTTTTGTATCTTCTTCATTCTCATCCGTTTCAACTTCCTCTTTTTTGATACTACTCGTCACCGCAGATGGCTTCTCCACTTCATAATCATCGTTGTCTGTTTCTACCTCCTCTTCTTTAACAGTACCGCTGGTTACTGCAGCTGGTTTCTCATTATCTTCCTCGTTGTCTGTTTCTATCTCTTCCTTTTTAATACTTACTGTCGATGGTTTATTATCCTCTGCAGTGTCGTCGACCTTTCTCTTCTTGGTTGGCCCTTGGGCTGCACTAGCAGCTAATGCAGCTTTACGTGGGAGATAATATAGAGTATCAACATTCTGTAACACTACATCACGAGCGGGAACGGTATCATTGTATCCAGCAACTTTCCATCGTATCTTAACATCGATTTGCTTATTCAAAAATTCTTGTGGGTCATCGGTATTGCAATCGAGTAGTATAGCCTCATGGGTGCTTTTACCTGTTGTAACTATGATTGGATATCCCCATAGTCTACCAACTTTGATCTTACTTGGGGTACTACTACCACCGCTCATCATAATATACTATTACTGATATCAATATTATTGCAAAAGAACAGGATACTTCGACCAAAAAATGTGTCAGCTCTCTTTCGTTAGAGCTCAATTACTAAGATAGCTATCTCACCAACGGAAGAACTGTTATAATAATAAACAAAGGGGAGTATTCATGGATAGACTAGGTATAGGGCTATACTATATCACGCCATTTGCAATCATCTCTCTCAACATGATCAATATTGCCGAACTGCCTGTAATTTTTCAAAATGACTCTGTCTCCGGACCACCACCACTAAATCCCTGATCTTTTATAGACGGGGTCCTTTGATAATGCACTTCAATTGTGCAGTGGTGCAGCTACTGCTGGTTTCGGCGTTCTATCCTCTTCTAAATACGGTTTGTGGCTATCAATGGCAATGAGAGCAAAGAGGTGTCATTTTTTGTCGCCAACCTCTTTTTTTTGTTCACAAGCTGGACAGATATTGGTAGAGATGCGGTGTCTAAACCCTTCTTTTTATATTTGATTATGGCGCATGGCAATTGGCAATAATGAGCAGAGATGAGCGATAGGCAGTAGTAAAGTAGGCAGTTATAGAGAGTTACAGGTTGCCTGTTGCAGTCAGCTATTGTTTGAGTAAGTATGATATATACTATGTAATAGAGACTCTACAGTCTACAATATTCTCTTATTATCAGAGCGGGCAAGCACATACATATCAGCTTCACATAGTTCATTAATTAATTTCCCAAAATAATAAGTAGGAAAGATAACGTTTGCACTTGCACATCCAGAAAGAGTAGAAGAGAGAGTAATCCAACGATGAAGTGGCAACACCAATACAAACAACGCCAAAAAGAGCTTTACTCGCGATTGAAACAAGTAGTCGATTGTAGGCTTAGTAATAGCAAGTTAGTTATATTGATTTGACTACCGAAGATGATGATTTGCATGATCAAAATATCAAAGATACTTCCATGAAGACGAAGAGTGATGCAAATAATGCAAATAAGGAAGTTAAAGAGATTTCGCCTACTAAGAAAAAGAAGATCAGAAAGAAGATGACGAAGAAAAAGATTGGTAGGAGCCTACTGATTAATCTCTTCAAGAGTAAACGGCAAGTAAATCCATCATCTAGACCAAGAAAAAGAGGACTAATCCATCGTCTAGTATGAAGAAGAAGAAGTCTAATCCATCGTCTAGTACTGAGGGAAAGAAAGTGAATGGAAAGAAGACTAGAACCGATGAACTAATGCCAATTGATCTTACCACCAATAATGCACCGGAGCATCATATCAAAGATACTTCCGAGAAGAGTCTTGTTGAAAGTATCCTGTTGGATGAGAAGGACATGAAGTTAGTTCAGGTCAAGCAGGAAAGAGAGGAGACACAGATAGCTTTACAAGATGTGAGAGGAGAAAAGGAAGTAGTGGAAGCAAAATTGAAAGAAGTGGAGAAGGAAAAGATTGCAGCGGAAACTACTCTCAAGAGTTTGAGGGTAGAGAAACAAAGAATAGAGGATGAGAAGGAACTAGCACTAGAGTGCAAGATATGTCTTGAGGTGAGGGAGGAAAGATATGCGTTGGTACCTTGTGGTCATATCATGTGTTCAGTCTGTAAAGAAAGATATTCAGCATGCCCAACTTGCTCTCGTCATGTGAAAAGTCAACTTAGAGTGCATTTGTAATGTGTAGATAGATTATCACAATGAATAATAGAATAACAATGGAACACAAACAATTCAATCCTAATTTATTTAGACCCTCAAGGGATAAAAGAAGGCGTAATGGCAGCAATTCTACTGCCGCCGCAAGTGACAGGAGCTTGATTCCCCCCTGATTTCTGTACATATCATATGTCATTATGAAATATTTTCATTTTCAAAATCCGCTATTTTCGTATTTCATTCTGATAATCACAAGTACTTCTCATCTCATCCCAATTTTACCAGTATGACATAATTCCTTATCAATAATACTTGCAATGTCCATCTGCCGCCGCCACTTTGTCTCTCTGATCACTCTTAATCTCATTCAAGTACTCTTGATAAGATTTTAAAGCTTTCGTATAGTCATCTTTTGTTGCACTTCCAATCTTGTGCATCTTTTGTATCGTCTCCAAGGAATCATTGCCTCCATCCTCCACTGCAATCATGAAGTGCCTCAATCCCCTCTTCATATTGCCTGACCTCTCTTCAATTGCACCAAGATTGTGCCTTGCATCTACATTCCCCCCAATAGCTGCTAGTTCCCAGTAATGTTTAGCCTCTCTTTCCAACCCTCTATCAAGATCATAGTAACATCCAATATCGAAATATGCCTTTGAAATACCAAGTTCTGCTGCCCGGTGACATAATTCTATTGATTTGTCAATATCTTGTGGATAGCCATTCATCCCTCGAAGGTAGTAAGTTCCTAAGTTATATATCGCCATGGCATCACCATCCTCCACTCGCTTCTCGATTCTTTTAACTACCTCTTTTTCTGTTTCAGGATGTGGAGTCCTACAAAAGGGACAGGTTTTCCCAGTAACTACATTGCCTTCGTTGTCATAGACAGGTGCATACATGCATCCTGTGCATATAACTTTTCCACAACATTCACAATACCTTGACCCCGTTATAAGATATGGCATTCGTTGCATGCATATTAGACAGTCTTCTAATGGTGGTGGCTGTTTAAAGAGTTTCTCATCATGCAATTCCGCCGCACGTTCAGCAGCAAGCCTGAGATGTTCCTCACATTTTATCTTATGTTTATGTCGATGTTTCTTCTTACATGCGGCGTTGCAATACATAACTGACTTGCATTTGTTGCATGTATTTGTAACGTCAATGCCCTCCATACCGCAATTTGCACACGTATTAGATATACCGCTATCATTGTTGTTAGTAGTTGTACTCATATTTCTATTTTGATTATTAGTAAATAAAATAGAATAAAATGCACAAGATGTATCTCTTTTTGTAAATCTCTTGATACTCAATTAATATCGATTCTACAGCCTCGCGAGTACCACTAATCGAAAATGCGTTAAATAGTGATTTAAATCCTGTATTACTAGTTTATTAGAGCGATTATTGCGGTATTAATCGTTGTCTCAATCCATGTATAGTACCAATCTCCAATCCCTCGATAATTTTATTTAGAGAGTTTTAGGATACCAAAAGGATACCCCTGATACCACTAATTTGTTGCGTTGGTGGAGTTATGATTGGCGGTACGTATTTGCAATATCGATTGCTCTCACAATAATTGACTTCATATACCAATACTACATCAAGTACATCAGTTTGTAACGCTCTTTCGAATAGTGGTACTCTCGAGGCTGTATCATCAATATTGAATAAGATATTCAACAAAAAAGTACACTTCTTGTGCACTTTGCTGTACAACAGAAGTGTAATCACTTAGCCCTTTCTTTTCTACGGTGTCTACTGAGGGGTAATACAAATTATAAAGGGAGGAGATAAGGAAGGTACAATCTTCGATCTGAACACATATATATCTACTACTACTAATAAGAAACTTTTACTGCAATAAAAATACACACAAAAACAAACATAAGATATGGCTCATCACGCCGATAATGATGGTAGGACATGCTGGATATGTTTAGATGATGGCCCTGACGACTATGGAAAGCCTCTCTTCAGAGAATGCTCATGTAGGGGTAGTGCTGGATATGTCCATATCTCTTGTCTTTTTAGTTATGCATTGCGCAAAACTAAAGAGGATTACGAATCTCAACCCATCATTAAAAGCTATAAGCATGCAATGAAATTAAGAGAGCCGTGGGAAAAGTGCCCCAATTGTGAACAGTTTGATGGGAAGGGATATCTTTCTCGGATATTAGCATCTGTATTTGTTGATTTTGTGGAGGAGACTTATGAGGATAACATACCGTATATGCTTGAGGCGCTGCTTTTGAAACTCGAGTCTTTCATCAAGGGGAAAGGCAGTGAGGGCTTGGCAACTGGTTCCAAAATGTTATCTTTAATTGATCAATTGAAAGAAAAAGACCCGCCACCATCACCTAAAGGTCGAATCATATCAGGTATTGAACCGCACGTATACATGAACCTTGGAATTATTTATAATGAAGAGGCTAATTATGAAGAATCGGTGCGGTGTTTTCAAACGTGCCTTGATCTTAGCAAATCATTGGGTCACTCACCGTCTGTTGCAATGGCAGAAAGGAACTTGGCTATTGTAAAGGCAAAACTTACAAGGACAGGGGTTAAGGATATCATTGGCTCCGAGAAGATGTTAGATAGTTCAAAGGCTGTTTTTGATGAGTACTGGCGTCGAAGTAAAGACTCAACTGATACAATACGCCATGGCATTGCATATGCAAATGGACTCAAGAAAACTCATCATGGGGTAGAAGCGGAACGGTTGCTATTGAAATTATCTGCTATGAGCCGCCGGGTTCATGGACCTGATCATAAGGAGACAATAAACGCAACACAATCACTTCAAAAATGCCAAAGACGAATAGTTTCTATACACGGACCAGGGCAATATTTGGCTCTACAGTATGAAGGATGTAGTAACCAGTGCCTTCTTGTTCGAGGACCAATCATAGAGCCCGAGCACAAGCAAGTCACTTTCAAAACAAAGAAATATGTTCCTGCACTTGGCACGCCTGTGATTATTGAAGGGATGCAACACCCTAACACTCATCTCAATGGGAAAGTAGGAGAGATTCAATCATGGGACAAAGAATCTCATTGTTTCACTGTGCTTTTTGAGGACAAAAGTCTTGATCCATGTTCTATACATAAAAAGAAAGTTCGTATTTTGTTTGAATTGCCTCCTTGAGTTAAAGGTCAGTCTAAGTAAATATATAAGATAATGGTATCTATTAAGATTCAAAACGATTCAACTTAATAGGTTAAGTCATCATCATTAAGCATATCAAAACAATCTCCCACCGCATCAATCATAAGCTGCTGTGCTTCTGGGAGAGGTCTTCTTGGATTCATCACCTTTAAGTCAAGGGCTGCATTGATTTCTCGTCGGACATTTGATAGCACGTTCAAACTTTGGCTACATTGAGCTCCCTCCACTATAATCCAATCATCAATTAACCTTGGACCCCGTCCTTGATCACTTAATTCATATCCACCAAACAAAAGAGCTTGCTCAGGACTCAAGGACGTGCATCCCCGAAGAAACACTTGTGACGATAGAACCATTTCTCTATACAAGAACCAAGGAGGGAGTGGTTTTGTATATCCTTTGGGAGGCTTACGATGAAAGGCAACCGATGAGGGATGTAACCCGGAATGATTTTCTGTCCTTGTTCGTAAGGTGCCAAAGTTGCCACGCCGTCGTCGTGCTGCTAGGTTGTCTGGAGCTCCGCATGCCCATACTCCAGTATACAATAACTCGACGCCTGCATTTCTATTTACCGCTGCATCCGGTCTCAACTGCTTGTTTCGACCTCGTGAACGAGGATCTAAATCACTATTATGTACTAATCCAAGCCGATGTAATTCATTAACCAGTTGTTGTCTAATTGAATGTACCGATGAAATAGCATTAATGGATACGTAGTTGTCATATGCCCATTGCTTTGTATCACTCCAACCGTTATCACGGAGAACATCTTGATACTCTTCATACGCCCTCATTGATGCTAGGGTGTCGGATGTTTCATCAAATGACTTTCTCACCTTTCTCTGCTCTTCGCGAGCACCTGCAGGGGTGAAGAATACCTCTCTACTACAAGCTAGAGCCGCGGCCGTCAATACTGGATCCAAACACTGCATGACACATCCCAAGATTAGCATCTTTCCAATAGCCGGATCAAGAGGTAGACGAGATAGGAATTGACCTAATGGAGTTAGAGTCTCTGCTGAGGATGGACCCACGGATATGGCGCCCAACTTCTTCAATCGATCCATTGAGAATGATACTGCCTCTTGTTTGGGTGGATCCATGGCTCGGCTTAGGAATGTTTCGACAGTATCAGATGTCATGGTACAGGTGTTTAAGCAAGTGGCCTCCAGTGCAGATCTTTGAATCTCAGGTAAAGGACGCTCCGGCATGGCTTCGTGTTGTCCTCTCGAATAGATTCTATAACACTTGCCTGGGGCTACTCTCCCTGCCCTACCAAGACGCTGTCATATGAGAAGAAGTATAGAACGAGAAGCGTAGTTGAGCCGAAATGAAACATGTTCCCAATCAAAGGTAATACACACACATCACTCAGTGAGAAGATTATTTACGTCTCATTGAAAGAACAGATTGTATGAACTCATCCTGCAATGCCACGCTAACAGCATTAAGGAATCACAGTCTCAAATACAATCAAATTACACCTCGACATCCCTGTGCAAGAGTTTATTTTCATCATTGTGATGTGTGTATGCCACTGCACTTCCTCTCATCAACCAACCAGAATATAACTTACCTGAGTAGCGGAGGCCTTGGACGTGGGAACGGTAACCATTGTACTCATACTCTTCTCGGCGTCCCAATTGAGCTCTCTTACTAGTCCTGAATCAACTACTGCCAATACATCATCAATTGTAACACTACTTTCGGCAATGTTGGTGGCCAAGATAACCTTAACCGTACCATAATCTGCAGGGATGAAGACCTTTTGTTGATCCTGCTGGGGAATAGTTGAATGTAGTGGAAGTACCTTAATCTTCTTCTTGAGCGATGAGTCCTCTTCAAGTATTGACATGGCTTCCTTGATCTCATCCAATCCAGGGAAGAAACAAAGGACACTACCCTTTCGACCTGCATCTAATTCAACTTTGGCAACATGCTCAGCTAATTTGGCCACGAGTCTCGTTGTCAATTCACCAATCTCCTTCTTTTCTGACATTTGTAGCTTTGTAACAGGAGCGTTTGAGATGGGCTTTGTTTGTCCTCTTGCCTTACTTCTCATTGCCACGGCTCGACGTAATGCCTTGAGTCTCTTTGAAGAGGATGACGATTGTAACGAGCTGCTCCCTTCATCGTCGCTACTATCAGAATCCGAGTCACTACTATCTGTATCATCCTCATCGTTGGAGATATTACCCTCATCTTCGGCTAACGAACGAGTTTGAATGCGTAATGCCGCTGCATCTTCGGCAATTGCCTCCTCTAAATCCAACTGAAGCTGCAGATCTTGTAGACGTAGCAACGATTGAGCAAGGCCCTGGACGTCTGCTGGGATATCATCTACTAGCACTTTACCATCTCCTGCCATATCCTCGAGTTGAATAACCTCAACGGGATGACGAGGCTTCGTCGGAACGCTCATCACGGGAACTGAGGTAGAATCATCCTCATTAGAGAAGTACTCTCCAAAACTCTCCGCATCTAATGTTGCCGACATGAGTATGACCCTCAGCTCAGGTCTCTTCTTCAGTAGATCCCGGAGCAGGACGAGTAGAAAGTCCGTGTCTATATCACGTTCATGGACCTCATCAATCATGACATGTGATATATCCGACAGAGATGGATCATTAATCAACCTCCTTAACAATATACCAGTGGTTACAAATTCAATCGAAGCTGAATCTCGAGGTGCCTTCTTATTGAAACGGACTGCATACCCCACTGACTTGCCAACTTCCTCATCACGTTCATTGGCAATACGTTCAGCGACAGAGATGGCAGCAATACGACGTGGTTGAGTAACAACGATTCGTGTATCCGATCCTTTATTGTAGGCAATGGCATCTTCTAATATGTATTGTGGACATTGTGTTGATTTGCCCTGTGTCGTGTATTGATATGATGAGGTTTCAATAGTTAGCATGTGTACATTTGGATATGCAACAGGGTGCAACAGACATAAACAACTCACCGAACCTGTACCCCCAGAAACCACAACAACCTGTTGAGTCTTTAGTGCATCAATCAAATCCTCTCTAATAGCCTTGATGGGTAAGGCATCACGTACACTCTTCATTTGACCTTGTTTACCTTCTGGATCATTTACTGCCTTTTCTAATCTAGATTCTTCCTCCTTGATGTAAATCTCATTTACCTCTGCTCCATTATTCCCTCTTTTATCAAGGAATGAACTAAATCTTCCTCCTTCTCTTTCGTCATCCTGATTCTTCATTTGTTGTCGTGCATGAAACTCCTCTTCATACCGTTTCTTCAACTTATCATGCTCTTCCATCCTTTCCCAATGTTTCGTATCATTCCCCAATCCAGCACCATTTAATACATCCAACGCTTCCTCTGGCAAAGGTTTAATCTGCAATGCCGCGACATGCCCTCCCGGTGACTCATCAATCTGAGTTAATATATCATTCATCTTTTTTGAACCAATAAAGTTATAAAATATTGAACCTTGTTGTATTATTTCAATCATTGCATTACCTTCTGCTTCAGACTTACTTTTGCCTACACTACCGGTAATTGATATAGGTGTACCTCTACAGTAGAATTCAATATTGGTAATGTAACCCCCACCACCACGTTGATATTCCGATGTGGTTACAATAGGTCGTGATACATTCAACACCTCTAATATCATTTGTGATTTAACTATCTTGGATTTAATAATTTCATCTTTTTGTAATCGTTTAATGGCGGCTAAGTCTGGTGGACTTTGTATGTTAATACCCAATTCATGTAAGTTTAGTATGAAGTCTGTTGCAGCTAATGTTTCAGCACGTTTTTTAGATCGGGCTGCACCAATGTTCACTAAGTGTAATGTATTCTCCTTGCCATTATCTTCTTGTATGGATGTGGTAGATTGTGGTATAATAACATTGGATGGGAAGCATGACGTTTCACTAAACTCAGTATGCAACGTGGCATAGAACAATCGATCATTATTCGGACCTAACGCTTCATGTTCATACTTGTGTGTGTATAACATTTTCGATTGGGCACTGTGTATTAAATTCTTGGCATTATCTGATACATACTTTGTTATTATTGGCGGTGGTACTTGATGTGAATCGTTATCTAGTAACTGTTGGAGTTTTTCATTTGTCATTATCAATCGACCTGATTTAGAATGTGTTTCATGTTGATATGTTGATTGATGTTGTTTCATGTTTGAATGACGTTTATTACGTCTTCTTTCTCTCTTGCTAGGATGGGAAGGACGAGGGGTAGAGGAGCTGCTGTTCATGATGTCTTGTTGAAAATTGAACGAACCATACGGTATACCAATAAGATCTTCCAAGTCTGCCTTTAGATGGCTTTTCATTCTATTCATCGTCTTTTTCTTCCCTCCCCCGCCCCTCTTCTTTTTCTTCTTCTTATTCCAAACTGGTGTTGAGGTGTGAAAGAATGAGGAGTGTTGTTGTTGTTGCAAGTTGTTGTAGAGAGGAGATCTTAATAAGTTATGACGGCCAACTGCTGCTAGACTCAAAGGAGAGCCCATTGCAACGCTACTGCCAGCATGGCCACTATTACAACCGATACCATTGTTAATAGACGAAGTAAATGCTGCAGCGGTATACATTCTACTTTGACGCTGAGAAGACAAGATATGTGTGTCAAAATGAGGGCCACGAAGTTTGATGCACCGTCTCATTTGATTATCTGTTGCAACCGATACCGTCTTCTGACGACGACCATTGGAAGATAAAGATATTGCAATAGCACGACGTATCATTGTTGTTGTGTTTATCTATCTTTTGTCTAGGTATATCAAATTGATGGATGAATAGATGTGTTAAATTTTGGAGATTAGTAGTTGTCGAATAATATCTCAACAGAGCTGATTCTCTACTCAGAGCAATTATCGACGAATGAGAAGAATTTGCCTAATAATGAGTAAATCCAATTGTTATACCGAGAGAACAATTGCTTAGAGTTGCCTCTTGTCGTGTCAGTACAGAGTCAGTAGCATACCCGCATATTGTCGTAATGTGTACATTTTTGTAAATTTCTTATTCAATATTGATGACACAGCTTCAAGAGTACCACTATTCGAAAGAGCGTTAAAACCTAATCAAATGACTACAATATTGGTATACCAAATCAATTATTGAGAGAGCAATCGATATTGCAATACTCCAGTGCAGGCCTTTGCTTTACTGTTAGGAGGTGGTATCCTTTGGTATCCTATAATCATCAACGTTATACCGTACCGCAATAATCGCTCTCTGTAGACTGTAGACTAATAATACAGGATATGGATCAGTATTTAACGTTTCGAATAGCACCAGTCCTAAGTTTGTGGCACTAATATTTATTGAGTATCAAGAGATTTACAAAAAAGTACACATTGTGTACTTTTCAATCTCTTCTTGAGTAGATATACGCACTAGCACATACATTGCTATCCAATTCACGCCGCCGATTGAGCAACATCAATATAAAGCCCAGAGGATAGTTGTTTAATAAATTCAGTTAGTATTGCAATCTAAGGGGGCAATCTCATAGAACACATTGCAAATAAGAAATCATTCTTAATTTCTTCTCAACATTACCACACATCAACAAGAGAGAATTACAGATATGAGCGCTGCAGCGGCCGATAATAATAATAACAATAATGGTAATATATGTGCCAATTGTGGTAAGGGTGAAGAGGAGGGTACGAACAATCTGAAGAATTGTGCTGCATGTTTATCAGTAAAATATTGCAGTAGAGAATGTCAAATTGCTCACTGGTCTCAGCATAAGAAGGAGTGTAAGAAACGTGCTGCCGAATTACATGATGAGAAACTATTTAAACAACCTCCGCCAGAGCATGGAGATTGTCCAATTTGTATTCTGCGGTTGCCATTACTTGATTCGGGGAGGAGATATTATACATGTTGCGGTAAAGTGGTATGCAGTGGCTGTGTACATGCACCTGTGTATGATGACAAAGGCAACGTGGTTACCGAGAAAAGTTGTCCATTTTGTCGTACTCCAAATCCTAAATCAAAAGAGGAAGCACATAGTAGGGCAAATAAACGAGTGGACTGTGGGGATGCAATGGCAATATACAATCTTGCACTTGCAAATTATACTTATGGGGATAGAGATTATACAAAGGCATTAGAACTTTATCAACGGGCAGCAGAACTTGGATATACCGTAGCATATTTCAACGTTGGATGTATTTATGATGGCGGTCTTGGAGTAAAGCAGGATGAGAAGAAGGCGAAGCATTACTTTGAACTTGCGGCTATGGGAGGATGTATGTTGTCAAGGCATAATCTAGGTATTGACGAAGAAAATGCAGGTAATTATGAGAGGGCATTGAAACATTATATGATTTCAGTAAGAGGTGGTGCAAAAAACTCTTTGGATAACATTCAAGATCTGTACAAGAATGGACATGCAGCACTAGATGATTTTATGAAAGCACTAGAATCTTACCGGGCATATCTAGACGAGATTAAGAGTGGCCAGAGGGACGAAGCAGCTGCAGCCAGAGATGATTACAAGTATTATTGAGAAGAAGTCATACACACTAGTACCTGAGATTCGAGAAGATAAGAGTCAATTGAATTTCGTGCATATGCCTAGCTTATATGTACATAATGTAGGCTATCTTGCACCCAAGTAACAACTTTCGCAAAACTAATACACTCCATCATCATCGATCTCAAAACCTTCCTCGACGTTGTTGTTGCCATTATCAATCTCCATTCCTTCTTCCCCATCATGATTGTTGTTGATAATAATATCCGGTACAAACAATGTTGGCATAACCCTTGCAAACTGATAGACTGCAGATAG
>Ga0214478_100984_pt1 | contig 15452 bp, 13 predicted proteins | sample M1_20Mar14CPVII9_2_FD_178001 | JGI IMG/M metagenome (GOLD analysis project Ga0214478, IMG submission 178001) | Marine eukaryotic communities from Monterey Bay, California, United States - M1_20Mar14CPVII9sort6BwellD7 | ecosystem: Environmental > Aquatic > Marine > Unclassified | place: USA...
GGGCTCTCCTTCTCAACTCAACAAGTTTTACAAACAACCAAATAATAACACCCACCACATGATAACTATAATGGAGGCATATAATAATGGTACATTATTGCAATATATAATGGATATTTGTTGCAATAACCCCACCACGTCCTCTGCAAAGGTTGATACCACAAATGATTATGAAACTAATTGGAATGGTCATCAGCCATTATCACCCATGAAATCTAAAGATGAAGAAATCAGGTTGCCCTCTGCAACTGAATTGCGGTTTGAATTTAAAAGAAGAAGGAGGGGTGTTAGATCACCACCACCACGGGATAATTATGCCACGGGTAGTGCCAAAGAAGTCAATAATTCAGATAATAATCGAGCAAAATCCTTTACAGAAGGAGTCATCAGTCCACATTACAATAACAATACGAATAGGTCAATTTCAATTAAGATGAGAGAAAAGTGGCAGCCCAGCATATGATTACGTGAGGGGTTTGTGTATTGTTTGTTTTGGGTGTTAATGAGGGGTTTTGTTTGTTGTTTGGGAGGGATGATGATGATGAGGATTGCATGTGAGGATTTTATTTTCCAAGCCTTGCACATAATCTCACCATATCACAATCAATATTACACATTTCATGTATCATTAGGAAAAGAGTAGCGAGCCCCCCGCTCCAGCTGCAGCCTCCACATCCTCCACCACATCAACCGAATCCAGTAACACCACACCCGAGACGGCCTCTTCCAAGTCACACAAGAAGAAAAGTCGTGAATCATTATCAATTACCAGCAGTACTAAAGAAAAAATTAAGCACAATATGGAAGATAAGCCCGCTGCCGCCGCAACAACACCTGCCGCACCATCAACACCCGTCGTTCCCATGGACGGTGGGTATCACGGCTTACCGCAGGTTGGTAGTCCTCCATCGGCATTACGGGAATTACCAGCGTTACGTGATGCGCCTCCTAATAAACGTGAGGAGTTATTCAAGTTGAAGTTGCAATTGTGTGGTGTCATCTTTTCGTTTGATGATCCCACCTCTGATAAGCGTGGCAAGGTATGTTTTTATGTGATGTTTATGGTTGTGGATTTGTGTTTTGGGTGAATCTAACCGCATCCTTCTTCTTTAAATGTTAAAAGGATATGAAACGTCAAACACTACTTGAGTTAGTAGACTACGTCAACACCCCCGCGGGTCAAAAGATCTTCACCGAGTCCGTAATGTCAGACTTAATGGCCATGGTATCCGCCAACGTTTGCCGTGCCTTGCCTCCAGCAACTGATGACTTTGACCCCGAGGAAGACGAACCCGTCCTTGAACCTGCATGGCCACACTTACAGGTTGCATACGAGTTCTTCTTACGCTTCATTGTAAGTTCCGAGGTTAATGCCAAGGCTGCCAAGAAGTATGTCGATCAACGTTTCTGTCTCCAACTTGTCGAGTTGTTTGATTCTGAAGATCCACGTGAACGTGATTACTTGAAGACGATTCTTCATCGTATCTACGGAAAGTTCATGTCTCATAGGTCCTTCATTCGTAGGGCTATATCAAATGTGTTCTACCGCTTTGTATATGAGACCGAACGTCATAACGGTATTGGGGAATTGCTTGAAATTCTAGGATCCATCATTAATGGATTTGCAATCCCCTTGAAGAAGGAGCATTTGCAATTCTTGGTTAGGGCATTAATCCCTCTTCACAAGCCCAAGTGTGTTGGATTATACCATCAGCAGTTGTCATACTGTATCATCCAATACGTAGAGAAGGATGCCGATACTGCCACACCCATCCTCAATGGATTCTTCAAGTGCTGGCCATGGTCATGCTCTGGTAAGCAGGTTCTCTTCTTGAACGAGTTGGAGGAAATCCTTGAGCTGCTTGGTGCCGACCAACTGAATCAGATTAGCAAGACCTTGTTCACAAACTTGGCAAGATGCCTTGACTCTGATCACTTCCAGGTTGTTGAACGTGCACTCTTCTTGTGGAATAATGAGCACCTTGTGAACAGTGGATGCTTGTCGAGATTGAATGCCCAGACTGTCTTGCCCATTATTTACGGACCACTCTACAAGAATAGTTCTGGTCACTGGAATGCCACCGTCGAGGGATTGGCTCAGAATGTGCTCAAAATGTACATGGAGTATGACCTTGTTTTGTATGACCAGTGCACTACTGCATACTTTAAGGAAGAAGAGGAGGCAAAGAAGAAGATCCAAGCCATTGCCGACAGGTGGCAGGCAATTGAGAAGTTGGCAGCGAGTAATATGAGTCAAAGAATGATTGCTGCTGCCTAACAATCGCGAGGGTAGAGTAGTGATGCGGAACAATATGTAAAGTAGAATTAATCAAACTAAGTAGAGAAAGACTAAGTATTGATCAAATTTGTTCGTAATCTTTGTGCTATATATTTGTATATCTTTTACCCCCTAGCTAGTCTGCCCCCTTCACTCTGTCATGCAAGCGATGAAATACAATCCCATCACTCGCACAACTCAAATTCCAAGCTTGCCCAACCTAGAAGTGATGTCATTTGACTTGTTCTTCTTGTTCTTGGCCTTTCCTCCTTCCCCGCCATGTTGTTTGTTGTGTTTCATATCGTTGGTGCTATCACGTGGGCCCTTCTTCTTGCCATTCTTCTCTTTGTTGTTGTTACGGCTGTTGTTACTCTGTTTCTTCTTCTTGGTACCACCTTCTCCACCAGCACCAGACGAGACAAACCGATCTTGAGGAGGATGCTGTGTACCACCATCTCCGCCACCGGTATTCTTGTTCTTCTTCCTACTTTGTCTCATTGGTGAAATCTTCCTTCCAACTTTCTTCTTGATACTATGTGCTTTGGTATTGGCCTTGTTCTCCTTTGCCTGCCACTGTCTAGTTGCCTCGACATTCTTGTTGTGTACCCAATTGTTTCGATGATCACAACGAACAGTTGACTTGGTATGTTCAGGATCACGCATATCATTGAAATCAAATGTATTTGGTGTTAGATCCAACTTTGGATTCTTATTGAGAAACTCAAGTGTATAATCCATGATTGATTGGATTGCATAATAAAGGTTCCTTTGATCATAGTAAATCATATGACCAGTAGTAAATGGGTAGACGACGGAGTATAAATCTACTTTTTTGATATTTGTGATACGCTCAGGGATATAATAAAGTTGTTTTGGTGGAGGAATAACTCCATTGTTTGCTAGAAACTTGATTGCACCTGTGTATAATGTGTTGGAAGAAGATCGGGATGAGAGAAATAAAATATCATATATCGTGCAAGAAGACACATGACATGTGCACAACCGAGGCAATATACAACAGACCCCACCCAACACCAATATCCAATCATGCCAGAACGCTAGAACTTTACATTTATTGTTGTAACGGCACTTGTGGTATAACATACTGGTTCTCTTCTCTCCTAAACCAGCTAACACCAAACCAAAAAGACACCTCTGTCATAGTTTCATAACTTTCACATATCATATCTTATGCACTTCACGATACTATACACCACACTCCATACCAATCCCATACCTAACACATTCTACTTACCACTACTATTGTTGACCATTCCATTGTTGTGGAAATCGTAATATAGTTTTGTTGCGGCACGAAATAGTTCTCCACCAAGCTATGTTTTGCACGACATACACATTTCGGAGTTGATAATGAAAGAAAGATATAGAGAAAGTGTATGAGATCAACCTATTAAACGTATTCTTATTGCAATTATACAATAACAATTTCTTTAACCACACAATAGATTCACTGCAACCACCATGACTTGCAATGATATACAGAAATGATGCATCAACATGCACCGGGACAGAAAAAATGAACATACATACCTACACACAACAGCAACTAACTTACCGTATCAGCAATACCCTCATCGGGTAACAAATCCAATCGTTCATCATATTCATTCTGATACCGTCCTCGTAAATCCCAATATGTATTGGAGCGTGCACTAACAATTGGATTTGGTTTACGTAACTTTTGTGAGTTGGACCAAATTGAAATACTTTTTATGTTATGTGCCTCGTGTGGTTGAGGGATTAGTTTGATTGACATGATTGATGTTATCGGTGGTGGTTGTATATACCTGTGCTATTGTATGTTGTACTATATATTGATGATAGAGAGATGTATATTGATTAGTTAGTATTATGGAGATGCCATGAGTAAAATTAAAGTGAGTAAAAAGTGTCTGGCTTGATATTTACTGCATAAAGTTAATAACAAAAAAGGCAAAATATCTTTTATATACGGACAAAACATACGCAACTTGCATTTCAGATCTTTCTCTGTGCTTTGATGAGGAAGGCAGGATGAGTGGAGAGATAATACTGTGGACCAACCCTACTTAGTATTGAAATGCACAATCCATTCCTACTGATCTCAGATGCACCTTTCATGCTTTACTCTCATATTCACCACATACTAGATAACTCACATGATGCATGGTTCATGTCTTTGCACAATTGAGTGTAAAGCCCTGTCTTGTTGAAACTGTACTGTGCTAAAGATTTGGCTAGAGATACTTTCCATTACTGCAATGAAAGTTGGAGCTCTTGAGTTTGAGGCTGGCAGGATATAAATATAGTCTTCGGGCATCAAGATACGAGACCGATGCCATTTTGTGCCAGCACTTTGCAACAAAGAGGAGGGCTGGGCTCATATTCAGTTATCAAGTGTGATGATCATCATATGTCTAAGCACTCACTATAAAACTTATGTATGCATTGTGCCAACAGATCTCACCTCCTTTTGCGCTAGTGGCTAGTTTTCACTTGAAAAGACGGCACACACTATGAATGGATGAGCTCTCTCGAGGATATTGAAGTACTAAAGTGTACATTAACAGCATCTTCATATGTATGTTTCTTTCAACTGGTCATGCCAATAAATAGCTCTCCATTGTGTTGAGAGAAAGCAGAGCAGAAAGTGTGAGAAGGGAGAAAATGTGATCTGGGCAAGACCATGCAAGATGGTCTGTATGACAGAATTAGTACCCTATCATTCAATGTACTAATTCCTATGTGCGCATTTGATAAATCCTTGAATTAGTTGTTAATTATACTGACTTTGTGCTTTTGGATGATCAATCGTTGGGTGTGATCTTGTTGATATCAACCACAGTAGTGTACCCAGTAGCAGCGCGAATCGTAACAGAAGTACGATCTGCATTGAAATCAACAATTCGAACGGGAGAAAATAAATACTTGACCATCTGACCTTCCTTGAATGAGTCGTTCAATTGTGCTCGAGTCATCTCCTTCCTTTGTGCATTAGCTTGCTGTTTGACTTGCAGTCGAGCTTGGATGGCTTGCCATCGATCTTCCGCCTCCTCCATAGCTTGCTGCCGAGCTACTTCCTTGGCCCTCTTATCTTGCTGTCGAGCTACCTCCTTGGCCTTCTTCTCGGCCTCCTTTTGCTGCTTAGCTAACATCTGTTTAGCTTCCTTCTCTAGCCGCTGTTGCTCCGTTGCATGTTTCAATTCATTTGAAAAGAGAGAATCACTTGAGCTGATATTCCAACGACTGCATGGGTTCATGTATTCACTCAACCTCTGAAGTAGATCACAAAGATCACCACGTAATGTTGCAGATGTTGTATCGAATGTGTTATATCTGATCTTGTTGGCAATATCCCGTCCATGCTGGTATTCCATAAAGACGCCTGCTAATTCAGAGCTATGCTGTACAGTGATCAACTGTGTTTTACATCCTGAGCATGTTCTTTGTAGACAATTGAATAAGACACGAATGGATGTACACCGAATCGATGTTGAACTAATGAATGCCAGAACACTCCCGTCACAGATATATGCAAATGCTCTTGCTAGACCAGGGTTGAGCTCACCATTTCTATAGTTTCCATTGTCAAATATGATGATCAACTCAGTCTTCGTGTTGATTACTTTCCGAGCTACACCTGCTGCATAGCAAAGTGTGAACTGTTCCGCTGCTAATTTGAATACCGTTTTACTATCACCTATACCTGATGATCTGAGATAGATGATGACATACTTCTTCTTACCAATATTGATAGGTAGCTTTAAGGCAATCTTATCATCCATTACTTTGTCAATATTGGTAGGTTGTTTATCTAACGGCAAGTCATCTTTTGTGACATAATAAGTTGACACTTCATCAACAATTATCAATACATCGCCACCAATGGAACCAGCTTTTGAATGGCTCAATCCCAACTTGATTCCTTGTTCAATCTGGATGACAGTTTTGTTTTGTTTCTCAATATCACGCAAATGTTTCAATAATGATTTAGCAAAATTCTTTATTGTTGTCTTATTAATACCGTTTGTAACTAACTGATATTCATAATTATCAATAGTAATCTCAGAATCCAATGTAAGTTCATGCTCAGGCCCAACAACACGCTTTCCGCCTGGAAGGTTTTGGTGACCCATCACTTGATTGATTAACTTTTGGCCTTCGTAGAACTCGTAGTTTCTGAGGACGACGCCGATGAATGACATACCCAAATCACTAGCTGATAGTAACTTGATCTTTGGGTGAATCTCAATAAAGACGAGGACTAATGTCACAACAATCTTTGGTGGAAGACCGATACGAAGAATTTCATTCACTGATAGGTAGACTAGTCTGTCTTCATCTGTTGTGAGAAGAAATGATATAAATGAGGAGACTGCTTGAGCGTCATAAACTTCATCTCGGTCAATATTAAAGGCAGCTAATACTTGTTGACATATCATTGTGTCTTGAGGCAGTATACCCGTCTTGACAAGAAGATATGGTGTTGTTGAGCACTTGGTGATTTGTGCTGTGAGATCATTGTCTGTTCCACTTGATCCACGAGCTAAGGCGAATACAATTGGTGCTAATGGATCACTATGAGTCGACGGATTTTCAAGGATGGGACAGCTGCTGAACTTGGGTGTTCCCCAATTATGTTCCTTGAAGCCCTCTGTGATGGCGTTCTTGATACTACTTGCTGAATCTCCTTTGACTATTCCACTAACTAATATCTTGTGTATCTCCTTGGTACTTATCGAATCATCATCACAAAACGGAGACAACTTACAACTCTGAACAATATTATACATCTCCTCCTTTAGTTTGGGTAGATACAATCTTTGAGGATTGTATCCAGTACCATATTCATTTTGAACTGCATCAAAACGAGATACAGAAGTAGCCTCATCTATAATATCCAACTTCATTACTTTGTCGAGTGATTCCAATTCGTCAGATGATAACTGAAGTGCACCGATACTATCTGATATACTACTCTTAAATAAAGTTAACTTGTTGATTGACCTTGCAGTAATTGCCATGTTCTCAGTAGTCTTGGTTTTATTGTATTTGGATAGGATGGAATGAATATTGTTTAAATAATCCGTCAAAGTTTGTTGAGAAGAGTCCACTTGATTATCTGGCAGCACATCATTGTCTGAAGAAGTGTCGAATTCAATAGCATCTGATTCTAGTGGAAGAGATGATTCAATATCATGTTCGTTGGCGTGATCATAGCCATCTGACAATGGCTGACTTGATGATAACTCACTAGTTGGTGGCGAGTTATTGATTGTAGGTGGTGCATCAATATCCATCTCCATCTGAATGACCTCATCTTGGGGTACTTGTGCATCTGTAGTGGCACCTCTCCTTGCATCATCTTCAGTATTGTGCGAATAATTCGTCAAGTTTTGTCGTAGGAGAGATACTTCTTGGTCGTCTAACAGCATGCCGTTGCCTGATTCTTCAATCCTACCTGCATCATCATCTTTACTACTCGTTACACTCGTGTCGGTCGGATTATTCTTCTGAAATGTCACTCGAGGTTCTGAATCACCCTCTAATACAACCATCTCAAATGTATTTTCTGATGATTCCACCTGATTCTTCAATCCATCATCTCTAATTCCTTGGTCAGATGCTTCTAATTCTTTATTATCATTAATGTCATCTGCATCTCTTTTTCGGCGTTTGTTGTCGTTTCTAATATCTAAATTGTTGTGTACAGATTCTGAAATGTTCATATCATCAACCATTAATCCCTCTAACTCCATCATAATATCATTTACTTGAGCAGTACTATTTAAGAGATGATTTGCTTTAGCTAATCCATTCTCTGCAAGTTCAACAACCCTCTCCTCTACATCAATTGATTTGCATAATTCTAGACACTTCTCATAATACCGTACTGCTCGTTGTATACCATTATTTGCACCACTGCCGAGAGTAATATCACCAAGGCTGTTGAATACGGATGCCATTGCAAAAATAATTTTTAATCTAATAGTTTCATCAGAGACATTAATTTGACCAATCCTACGTAATATATCGTTCGCCATCTCTATACCCTTATTACGATAACATGATTGGGAAGTAGACATGAACATATCTGTGATTTCACGGAGTACTAGGATACGAGCGTTGATGATAATAACACCATCATTTGGATATGCCTCTTTAGTAAAATCCACAAGTCTTACTGCCAAAGCAATAGAAAGTTCATTCTGATGAGGTTGGGTGCAGGCTGTGCATGTCATCCAACGATCCTTACAACCCGACCAATCTTTTATACTAGAATTAATCAAACCACCCGCGGCAAAATTTGCAATACACTTGATATGTGCAACATTATCTGTACACGAACAATCACTAACAAGAGGTTCTGATGGTGAGCCACTGTTGGAACATATATAGCAGGTAGCATCTTTTGGTATTGTTATTTGTCTAAATGTATCCGGGTCTTTATTTCTGTTGCCAGTAAATAAGCTGTTATCAAACGTTATCATATTCATACTATTCCTACAATTTCACTTTATGATGCACCGATATGTAGTGATAAATAATACATTAAACTAACCAATAGAAAATATCATATATATATATATATATATATATATATATACAGTAAAATATGTAGAATATACAATGATTAGGCCATCCCTACGAGGAACGGCCCATTAGGTGGTCCATTTTTATATTGTCGTGATATTGCATGTGGTTAATTAGTGTATTGCAAGACCAGGATACCAATTCTAAACCCCTATCTCCCATACTACTAATTCCTATGTACAGGTGTCAGACAGCTGACGTACCATCTGCTTTGGGGCTGGATTGATTTTTTTTCACCATAAAAAATAGCAACACAAAGCAACAATAACACTGCAAATACTTACCCAAACAAGCCATAGAATCAATATAACAACAATAGAGATGTATCAGACAGCTATAAAGTTTATCGCAATATCAAGCTCCGTCGCTAGTATCAATGCTCTAGCACCAAAAAGTCTCACAAACAACAATTATCGTCAACAAAATAATGTTGCCTTTTCGACAACTTCCTACCGTCCTCAACATTGTACAAGCCAGACAAGAAGAGGTGGATTGCAATTATCATATCGTAGATTTCCAAAGAATGGCAGCGGCGATGTAGAAGACAACTCTTCAGGCTCTACCGCCACCAAACCTCCAACAACTAATGACGAACTACAATCAACAACGACGACGGCCATTAATGATACAATCATACAACAGCCACCTACTATAGACTTTGATCAGCTACAGAATAATAATATAGATGTATTGGATACAATAAATCAAAATAATATCAAAGAATCAGTTAGTGATGGTGTATCGATATTGACAGAGGATGATGATCATTATCATTTAGTTAGTCAAAAGTCATCATCAGAACTTGAAAACAAGACCAGCCCCACTATTGCCAACAACAATAACGAAAGGTCGGAGACTAAACAAATGATATCAGAAATTGCAGCAATAGCATTACCATCACTAGGCGGCATGTTACTTGATCCAATCATGTCATTAATCGATACAGCCTGTGTCGGTCAAGTATCAACTAAAAGTTTAGCAGCCATGGCACCCTCAACATCAATATTTCAATTTTGTTTCTTCGCCTTCTTCTTTTTGTCAGCGGCTACTACTAACTTGGTTGCTAGTAATCCACCCGAGAGTGTATATAATGCAAATGATAGTAAGGCAGTTGATGAGGCAAAGAGAAGAGTAGACTTTAATGAAAGAGTAGTTAGTAATGCATCGGCCTTGGCTGTGATATTGGGTACGATATGTACAGCATCTATAATCAAGTTTAGTGATCCATTACTAAAGTTGGCAGGTATACCCAGTGCTTCATTACTGACTGCGGCACGGCCATATCTCATCATTCGAGCGTTGGGATTACCATTTGTATTCCTCGCTACAGTATTACAAGGATCATCACTTGGTAGAGGTAATGCTTGGAGACCACTGAAAATCTTCGGAGCTGCAGGTCTCATCAATCTAGTTGGTGATGTCTACTTGACACTGTACAAAGGGTGGGGAGCCACCGGTGCAGCTACTGCAACCTTGGCATCTCAAGTCGGAGCAGCAATATACTATGTCATATCATCATCTAGATTAGATTCAAGTGTTGAGGAAAGTTCCAAACCATTACGTGATGTTGCATTGGTATGGCGTGGACTGCCAAGCAGGAAGATTGTAACGACATTCATGTCAGTGGCTGTTGCTCTATTCTCACGAAGTATCGGTCTCATGCTTGCTTTTTCTATGTTGACTCGTACGGCAGGAAAGTCCGCGTTTATTTGTTTTATGATATGAATTCATGTGTTCATTGTAAAGTCTTGTCGACTTGACTGCTTTATTTGACCTCACTTTGCCTTTATTGATTGCCCTTGTATATCATATGTACTAACATATGTTATAATCCCCTCTCTTTCATCATCATAAACTGTGATAACGCGCAACTTCCAGCGCTTAGCGGTGAAACAGCATTAGCCGCTCATCAAGTTACATTGCAAGTTTGGTGGTTATTAAGCTTCCTTCCAGAGCCAATGAGCGTTGCAGCACAGACATTAATCACACGAGATATGAAAGATGCCAAGGAAAGAGTACCAAAGTTGATCAAGACGCTGTATAAAATGTGTGGTGTGTTGGGTTTATCGGCGGCAGTTGTGACTGGTTTTATATTACGTTCACCGTGTGTAGCTGGTGCTCTAGTGGCTGATCCATCTGTACAAAGGCTAATGGCAAGTCTCGTACCCTTTGCTGTGTTAAGTCAGAGCTATTGTCCACTGGCTACTTTATCGGATGGAGTATGTATCGGGTTAGGTTCCTTTTCACACTTGCCAATAATCATGGTGGGCTCGTTTCTGACAACGGCTACTGGATTGGCAATGGTGGCTAGTCAAAACATTGGCATCGTTGGAGTATGGGCTTGTTTGAATGTCTTCTTGACATCAAGACTTGCCGGTCATTTGCTATTGAGTACCAAGCTACGAAAGTATGTGAAGAAGGCATTCCGAGGAGGAGAAGAAAAGGCTAGGCTAAAGAAGAATGCAGTCGCTACATCTGCATGAGCAAAGATGTATGAGCTATATGCGTGCTATATATTATGGAAAAGATTGTACAGGAATGCTACGAGATGGGAGCAACCCTTTGGCAAAGAGTACCCCTGATTGTTTGACGAAAGTGCTAACACTGATCTCAAATGAACTGGGCAGCAGACCAAACTAAGTTTGTGACTCTAAATATCCAAGCTCCTCTCTCTCTCCAATAAAAGCTATTTGTTATTTGCTATAGTTAGAAACATATAAAGTGTGAAGAAAGCTATTAATTGAATATTAATGAGGTTAATAACTTATCAAGACTTTGTTCATTCGTAATAGCTAGATGATAATACGATCGAGGATTGTACCAGGCTACTTCTAAGCTCTCTTTCAACGTCTAGTAATTGTACTTGTCTGGTGGTATTCTCGAATAAGATACCTACAAGAGACATTAGAAAGATATTAGATAAGATCATCCTGGTCTGAACTCGATGGAGTCACCGATTCAATCTCCAAATTACATCTGACTACCCCTACCTCCTTAATGACACATTACTTGTATGGAGAGTCGAGAGAGGATACGATACCTCGATCCGTTGTACTCTAGCGTTGATGTTTACAGTAGCGCCGCCGTATATTGTAAACTATGTAGCTTATAGTTTCGATATGATATTGATTTAGTTTCAAGGATAGAGATAGGAATAGATCTACTGTGACTGTGTTGTGTGGTAGTGTGGTGTGTAAGTGTAAGTTGATCATATCATGTGTTCGTGTCAGTATCGGCCACACAGACAAGTGAGCCTACTAGCCTTTCTTAGCTACTACATAACCGACGATGCCTGACATTATCAACCAATCTAATCCGCTTTATATTCTCTGTGATATATGAACAATAGTTTAATATATCACTGACGAAGTACAATGTAATATCCAACCATAGAAGGAAGAGGATGATGTGTAGGATACCACTCAGTATCTCGAAGAGTTGTATCGTCGTCATCGTTTCACCAATAAACCCAGCAGATCAAATAGAAGAAGAGAAGTATATCTTGGAGATATGAAGAGAACTAATGCCAATAGTATTAGTATCTAATAGTTGGGAATCGTCGATAGACTGGCATCAAGTTGAACATTATCATATAGAGTGACTGATCGGACTACTTTCTTGAAGGGAGACGTTTTCTGAATATCAAGATTAGTGCTCGATTTGCTTCTTCCGTCTTCCCTCCACCCAACATAGAAAAGCAATAAACTAAGCTGCAATGGACCATGGCGATGGCAACTACTAACAACTGAACTTTGCCGCCAAGCAAATCATAATTTGTATTATCTGCTCCATTGAAATAGCATACCTAGGTTTGACGATAGCAATTGCAATCGATATCGACGACGATCATCATTATCATCTTCGACGACTACTAATCAACAACAACAATACAATCATGTTAGTCTATCCAATCGCCGCCATCATCTTCGGCACAACCCTATCCGCAGAGGCTGCCTCCTCCACAACCCAACCAAAACGTAAGACCCCAACAAAAACAGACTTCCTAAAAGCAATGGATCGTCATGCTAGGAACAATTCCAAACGTCGTGCATTAAAATCTAGTACACAAGATGAATTCAATGCAGAGATATATGGATCAACTAAATCAAGTGCTGCATTACGGAAGAAGATTATTGCAAAGAGTGTACCAGCTGCCTCCTCATCATCAAGTGGTGGTAGTGTGGGTAGTGCAGTAGGAGGAGGAGGTATGAAGAAGGGAGGAGATAGTCGTAACCTTGGATATTATTATCAGAATAAGTATAGTCAGGAAAATGATGGTAGTGATGATTACTTTAATATTGGTACGATGAATGCGTTTGGTTTTGGTAAGTACAGTGTGTGCTGTTTGTATACTTTGTCGGTGGTATGTACCTATTATATCGATTGATCTCTAACCACACATATCTATGTTCTTCTCTCCGGCTCCGGTATCCTCCTCTTACTCAAATCACACAAACAGATCCAACCGCATACTCAGCATCCTACGCCCGTTGTGCCTCCGTTAAGCAATTCGATGACGAGATGGCTGCCACCGAAGATGCCGAAAGTGTCTTTGTAACAAAACACTTTGCCGTATTCCGTTTCTGTCCGAAACAAACCTGTCAAGGCTTCCAAGATGATTTCACACACTGCGGATGTGAGGAGCAATGTGAGGTATTAATGGAATATCAAGAACAGTACGGTCAGAATGGTGGGAATGCCGATGATGATGGTGAGAATCAAGAAGAGAATTGTCAGGCCGCTTGTTATGAACAATGTAAGATATGGGGTGTCCAGCAAGATTTGAATGACGGGACATATGATAGTAGTAATAGTGGATATTACAATCGTAAGTTGGCTGATAATGCCAATGGATACAATTGGAACAATTATGATAACAATCCTTTCGCTGAATAGTAAGTACCTCTTTTGTTTGCGTCTGTGATGTGATATGTTGATGTTCACATGATATGCACATCTTTACTAACCCCGACTCTTTCTCCCCATCTCGCCTCCACCAACACAGCCCATTCACCTACGGAGTCCAAGACGAAGAAGTATGGGGTGCCAACGGAGAGGGATGCCAATCCAACTACGGAGAATACATGATCGAGCTAAGTGACTACTTAGATCTCATGATGGAATGGCAAGATCAACGATTCAATGAATATCAAGAATACTGTGAAGACTGCATGTTCAAGGTATACCAATCCCAATATGGACGTGATCGTGACTTGGAGGCTGAAGACTCCTTGTCATTCGAGGAATTCAAGGAATCACAGGAACATCGTGGTCTCGGCGGTTGTGCCGAATACGATACATGCCGATACTACATGAAGATATCCGAGGTTGATGAATACTCGGAATGGTTTGAATGTACCGAGGTTGAGAGAAACAATGGACAGGTTGCATACGTTGCTCCTCATTGTGCCGAGGATGGACAGACTATTACACTTGGTGTTTATTCAGATGAGAATTGTTATGAGTACATTGGTGATGGTGTTGATGTACAGAACTGTAAGTAGAAGATTTCTTTGAATGATATGTGTGCATATGATATGTCCTTTTTCGACTAACACACATCTCATACTCATTTTGTATAACCTAACACTTAAACAGGGATTGGTGAAGAGTTAGAAGAGGATGCACTACGTCCTTACTACAACTCCCGCTTTGGCCCTACATTAGAACAACTCCAGTACGTTAGAGAGGATCAGGTGTGCACACCCTGTGACAAGAACGATCTCATGTGGGATTTGGGCAGCCAAATGGATGATGATGCTGCACAGAACTACGATCAAGACTCGGAAGTTAACGAGCTCTGTGAGAGCTTGTACGAGGCATCAGCTCGTTGTGACAAGTACTACCGTTCATACACTAACACTAAGATGACACACGAATATGCCGAGGCCATGGCACAAGAAGATCTTACTTGTGACTTCATCGACAGTGTTGTCATGGGATCTTACAATGAGATTGGATTTGTCAACTTAAAGAAGGACTATTCCCCCAAGACTTCAGGCTGGTTAAGTAACAGCATGTACGGTCAGAAGACCAGTCAGGCCATCTCCGAGGTTTCCCCACTACAAGTATTTGGTTTGGTTGCATCCATAGCTTCCCTCGTCCTTTTGGGTGTCTGGTCTTCGGCTCTTCAGAAGAGTTTACGAAAAGGTCCATGGACACCTCATCGTCGTCGTTCGAACATCCTTGAACCCAAGGATGGCATCGCTCGTAATCCATCTGGTATCATGATGGGACGATCAGCATCAGAGGCATCATACTATGTCAACTAAAGAAGAGAAGTAGAAGATTGTAAAGATGAAATTGTACCCCCAAAAAGATAGAAGCACATCAGCATATGTGTGCGTTTTGTATACCGAGAATGAGAAGGATGTAGTTAGAATACGGAGTACCTATTACCCGTTTGTATAGATATATGTGTTTGTCGATTGAATACTTATTGTACAGAATCTAATAGTAATAGATTTTTGGTTAATGTAACACACCAAGATGGTAACACGTCCTAACCTACATAGAGAACGACCGCTCACAATAGCAAGCCAATACTTTGCCTACACATATCTACTTTTGTTTAGTTGCA
>Ga0214478_100991_pt1 | contig 15386 bp, 16 predicted proteins | sample M1_20Mar14CPVII9_2_FD_178001 | JGI IMG/M metagenome (GOLD analysis project Ga0214478, IMG submission 178001) | Marine eukaryotic communities from Monterey Bay, California, United States - M1_20Mar14CPVII9sort6BwellD7 | ecosystem: Environmental > Aquatic > Marine > Unclassified | place: USA...
ATACCATGAGCAAAGACATTCTTCTTACAAGAAGCGTTGCAATATTTCACCAACTTGCATTTGTTACACGTATTAGTTGCCCCATCTTTGCCACAATTGGCGCATATAGATACCTCTTTAGTATCACTAGTAATATCCCCCGATACAATATCGATAGTATTAGCATTACTAGCTGAATTATGGCTAATCTCATGTGTTTTGGTATTCTCAATTTTATGCTCACAAGATGTGTACTTTTTCTCGGAGTTCATATTATCTTCTTCACCACTACTGATAAAATCACAGGGTGGTGTATTATCAACATCCTCTAAAGTAACCTTCTTAATACCGTTCGACATATCATCTACAGCAGTATTGTTACTTGATGATAATAAAGTAGCATCACTTTTGTCGGTGCACATGCTCATAATTTTCTATGTTGTTTGTGGGTCTTGTTAGAAGGCACGACCGTCTCAATACTATGTTCCTGACAGCAACCCCGAGATAAAGAGCAGTAATAGTAATAAATGAATAACGGAAAGTACTAATAATCCTAAATAGAAGCTCAATTTGTAACACACAACTCTCAATAACTCCTCCTCACTCCTCCTAATTAAGAAGTTTCAAGATGAATATTTTTATAGAAGTTTCTAAATCAATTAATTAAAGTAAGAGATGGTATCGTAATGGAATAGATTGTGGAATTGCTTTGACGCCCTTCAAATATCATCGATTAGATAGGATCTAGTTCAGTCTCTAGTGGTCTTTTCGTTAGTACTAGTTTGGTGGTAAAGAGTATCACAGAATACAATAAAAGCTCAACAATTCTCACAATTTTTATACCATGAGCAAAGACATTCTTTCGAGTAGTACCGTGGATGATATCACACAAGGTATCAGTGGAGTTGGTATATCTGACAATGATGATGTATCTGATAAAGGTAGTATATGCGGTTCGTGTACCGATAGTTCTACGGAGATATGTGCCAATTGTGGCAAGGAGGGTGCCAATAATACATGTAACAAATGCAAATTAGTAAAGTATTTCAATGCAGCATGCAAAAAGAAGCATAAAACAAAACACAAGAAGGCGTGTGAAGAACGCGTAAAGCGTGCTGCTGAATTACATAAAGAAGATATTAGACGTGCTACTGAATTACATGATTTAGAACTCTTCAAACAGCCTCCGCCAGAGGAAGATTGTCCAATTTGCTTTATACGTTTGCCATTAATTGGTACGGGGAGGAAATACAAGGCATGCTGCGGGAAAACTATATGCAGTGGATGCATCTATGCTGTGAGAAGGACAAAAGAAACGGCTGTACCGCTGTGTCCTTTTAGTAGAGTCCCAACACCTACAACAGAAGAAGATGCTATCCAGCAGTATGAGAAACGAGTTGATGTTGGTGATGCCGAAGCAATGAGTGTTCTTGGGAGTAGTTATTCTACTGGGGATAATGGTTTGCCACAAGATTACGCTAAGGCGATGGAACTTTATCACCGAGCAGCAGATCTTGGATATGCAGGAGCATATTATAATATTGGGAATGCATATTGTTTTGGTCGAGGTGTGGCTAGGGATATGAAGAGGTATCTATATGCGCCAATTGTGGCAAAGATGGGGCAACTAATACGTGTAACAAATGCAAGTTGGTGAAATATTGCAACGCTTCTTGTAAGAAGAAACACAGATCAAAGCACAATAAAGACTGTGAAGAACATCTCAGACACGCTACTAAGTTACATGAAGAAGAAATCAAACGTGCTGCTGAATTATATGATATTGAACTCTTCAAATGTCCACCAGAACGGGAAGAGGATTGTCCAATCTGCTTCTTGCTTCTGCCACTATTAATAATGGGTAGTAGGTACCAATCCTGTTGTGGAAAAACTATATGCAGTGGATGTATATATGCTATGGATACGATTTGTCCTTTCTGTAGAACTCCAACTCCTAGATCAGATGACGAAGTTATTAAACGGACACAGAAGAGGGCGGATATTGATGATGCTAAAGCTATCAATTGTCTTGGAAATCATTATTATAATGGGCTGCTTGGGTTGCCACAAGATCGAACAAAGGCACTGGAACTATGGAAGCGATCAGCAGAGCTTGGCCATATCCAGACATTGTATAATATTGGTATTTACTATCGGAATGGTGGAGGCGTTGACGTGGATATGAAAAAAGCTATGTATTATTATGAGCTAGCTGCTATGAAGGGATATGCATCCGCAAGGTACACGCTAGGAGCTTTAGAGCAAGAGGCAGGTAATATGGATAGAGCACTGAGACACTTCATGATTGCTGTGGAAAGTGGTCACAGTGGCTCTCTAACGAATATCCAAATTCTTTACTCTCAAGGGCAAGCAACAAAGGATGATTATTTGAAAGCATTGCAAACTTATCAAAAGTATTTAGTGGAGGTTAAGAGTAGTCAGAGGGATCAAGCTGCTGCATTTGATGATAGGTTCAAATACCTATAGACATATCAAGAGATGCAGCTGCAAAGAGAGGGTTGCAAATATCTATCTAAACTAGAAAGCTATTATCTGATAATAACTCATGAATTATATACATTATCAAGTCTCAAAGCACAAACTTGTACACTGCATCGAGGACAAACAAATCCACAGATGATATATTGGTCGCAGCCAACAGCCCACATATTAGGCGGCGCAGAATCCAATAAAACAACAGATAACTATTTCTTCACATTTACTTTTTCAACTTGAGGTAAAGAGGTACGCGTAGTCCACACAAGGCCTTAAGACCTGACCACAATTGTACCCTTTCCTCTTCTTCTAGCACTTGGAGAGGTGTCAATAACAACTATTCCAAACAGTTGCACACCACTACCAAACCATTTAACATCCAACTTCCAATCACTGCCCTCCCCAGGAAATGGCTTGATCCAATCAAACTTTCCCATAGAGAGGACGAACACACAACATTCTATCCAATCTACCTCTTCTCGCCTCTCAAATTCCTTCTACCAGACTTGCCACTCTTCCCCGAGCCTGATGATCCCCAGCTACCCGATGAACTTCCCGAAGAGCCTCCTCCACTCTTGCCTGACTTCCCACTACCCGATGACCATGAGCTGCTAGAAGAGCTACTTGGCCCCCATTTGCCACCGTAGCCTCCATGGTATCCATCGTCCTTGGACTTATCAGATGAGTAACTTGGTTTAGAATAGGATGGTTTAGAGTACGATGGTTTAGAGTAGCTTGGTTTAGAGTAGGATGGTTTAGAGTATGATGGTTTGGAATATGAATCCTTGGAAGAAGAAGAAGATGATGGTTTTGAATACGATGGTTTGGAATACGATGGCTTGGAATATGAAGGCTTGGTCTTCTTATACCCTCCTCCACCTCCATAAGAAGGTTTAGAATATGATGGCTGTTTATCACCACTAGATGAATTCCATGAGCTACTCGAGCTTGATGAAGAGTGACCACCAGACTTGCCACTCTTTCCGCTAGAACTCCATGAAGACGATGAACCACCACCTGACTTGCCCGATTTCCCACTGCTAGATGACCATGACGATGAACTTGAACCACCGCCCGACTTTCCGCTCTTACCACTGGACGACCAAGACGACGATGAGTTATTGCTCTTGCCTGATTTACCACTACCAGACTTGCCACTCTTACCTGATGATGACGATGACGACGATGAGCTGTATATGTGTTTGCAATAGATATAGTGTGATGGGTAGAATGAAGAATATTAGACACATCATGTGTGGACATATCACATTGCAAAACAACATCATTACATCAATCACAAGTAGTAGTAGTAATAAAAACTTACGAACTATATTTACTAATATAATTATAATCCATACTCAAATAAGGTTGTTTCGTTGCAGGTTCACCCTCTGTAGGGAAGGGAGTAACTGGTGCTGGAGATGGAGGAGGACGTGGCACACCGCTAGTTGGCGCAAGTGTTTTATTAGTACCTCGTAGATCTTTACCATTTTGGGCAGTGGCGAATTGTTCATGTAGAGAGCTTTTGACAATGTCCTGGGCGTCTGTGGTGCTGATGGCAGCGGTTGTTAGGATTGTTGATAGGATGGTGTAAGATTTCATTGTTGATGTATTTTGTTTGTTGATGTATCGGTGGATGATGATTAGTGAATTGCAATAGATAGCGATGAGTATGAGGCAAGGCTAGTAAAGAGGAAGTACTGTGTATGGTCAATACTTTAAAGTTATGATGGCACTGTGTTGTGTATGTGGCGTCGTGATGCAAGCATACATAGCGATGTACTCGTTTCAAGCGAGCGAGGGTCGGTGGTTGTTTTCATTCACATTCCGCGAAAAGGTATCCTCAGATACCAGAGCGACAACACCTGTAAGTACGAAAGAAGAAACTCAATTTGTGCGTGGCTATTAGTAGATACCATAATCACAGTAGATGCATTCTCGTTTGCTTTCGTTTCTTGACACTCAAGGATACCTCGAGAACTCGGTATCTTTTTTGCAAACAACCTCCTCGCTCTTTTTTTCACATCATGAACATCGACACCACCGTCGGTTATGATTGACATTCAAAAGATATCCAATCGTTGAAACGGCTCATAAACTTTATCAAACGGTGCACTCATACACATCAACTCAATTCAACCGTTGGTCTCATACTCAACCATCATCTATTGCAATCATCTATCAATCAACCATCAAACTATATTGCAAATCATGAAATCCTACAATACAATATCTCTCTTTCTCATTGCAACAACATCAGTTGTCAATGCCGGTGTAAGTTTGTTTGCCTCACTGTTGTTTGTTTGTTACGATCGTTGATGTATGAGAATGTTACATTCATATATGCTGTGATCTCTAACAACTCTCTTCTCTCTCTCTCTATCACTCTCTCTCTTATCCATCCTACCTCCCATTGCAATAACAACAGACAAACCAAACATTATCACCAACAGTCGCCGTAACACGTCCCGACACACCCTCACCAACACCTGCACCCATTACTCCCTTCCCAACGGAACCGGAACCAACGAGTCAGGCACCTAAACCCGTGGCTCCACCGACTACCAAGATGCCTTATATGAGTGTTAATTACAGTACGTATCATATCTTTTGTTTGTTGAATTGTACCATGTGTGTTTGTGTTGCAACGGTATAATAATATGTTGATATTGTTGTTGCAACGGTATTTGTTGGTATAGAGTCTCATATGTGGTAAGGCGTGGGTTGGTTACCTATTGGATAGATGAGAGAGAGAGTTGATGTGCAGCGATAAGATACTCGACCGTGCATATATCATGTCGTTGGATATGATTTGTACAACGGTCAGAAGAATCAAGTATTAGATTGCGGTATATCTTGGGCACTAGTATATGTATGATGCTTAGATACTGATGGTCAGATTCTCTCTTGTATATGAGATGAGAAGGCGCGGCACATCTCTTTATCAAATTGCAACAGACTTGTATACACCATACTCACCATCATTTCTCTCTTCTTTCTATTATCAAACAATACAATAGATTATATCTCAAAGTATTCGAGCTCATCATCGTCTTCTGGTAAAAGTGGTAAATCTGGTAGTCATTCGGGTAAATCTGGAAAGTCTGGAGGATACTCATCATGGTCGTCTAGTGGTAAGAGTGGAAAGAGCGGAGGTTACTCATCGTCATGGTCATCTAGTGGCAAGTCGGGTAAGAGCGGTAGTGGATCAGGAAAGAGTGGAAAGAGCGGAGGATGGAGTTCAAGTTCATCTAGTAGTGATTCATATAAATCTGGCTATGGTGGAGGATACTCAAATGGAGGAGGAGGATACGATTCAGGACACAACGGATATGGCAGTCACTCTGGCAGCAGCAGTTGGTCTTCCAGCGGCAAATCTGGCAAGAGCGGAGGCGGATCATCTTGGTCTTCTAGCGGTAAGAGTGGGAAGTCGGGCTCTGGATCTTCGTGGTCAAGTAGTGGAAAGAGCGGCAAGTCTGGAGGACACTCATCTTCTTCGTCAGGCTCATGGCATTCATCTGGAAGTAGTTACTCTAAACCTTCTTACTCCAAACCTTCCTACGGTAGTGGTTCTAAAGATGATGGGCACGGGTACTCTGGTGGATATGGGGGTAAATGGAACTCGGGGTCATCTTCATCATCAGGCTCGTGGTCATCTAGTGGCAAGTCGGGGAAGAGCGGAGGTGGCTCTAGCTCATCGTGGGGTTCATCCTCTTCGGGTAAATCTGGCAAGTCTGGATACAGACATCTAGCAGAAGAGTCTCCTCAAGAAGAAAGAACGCGTAACTTACGTGCCAGTAAGATACAATAAACTTCCTTGGATTCTCTTCTTGAATCGTCCAATCAAGAAGATGTGAGACTAACAATATTGAGGGTGTGCAACTATTTGGAGTAGTTGTTATTGACACCCTTATATTGTGGTGTGCTAGATGTGAAAATGAAGAGATATACTTGTGTATTTTGGAAGTGGTGTGCAACTGTTTGAAATAGTTGTTATTGACATCCTCCTAATGCAAAGTATAATATGGGTTTGGGGATACACTTGTGGCTAGGTCTACGGACCTTGTTTTGGCTACGCGTATCTCTGTCCTCAAGTATTTGTGTGAAAAAGAAGTGTTTGTTGTTTATTGGAATCTGCGCCGTCCAATTGTATGGACTGTTGGCTGCGACCAATATCTGTCGAAAAGAAAGTGTTTTGTCCTCAACGCTGTATATTTGTGTTGAGACATGATAAAGTATATAATACATGAGTTATGATCTGAAAGTAATGTTGACTTTCTACTTTATTAGATTGGAATCGAGCTATTCTTCTCGCCACTACTCTATCTTCTAGCCGATGTATTTATACTCTTCATTAAAAACAGCTGCTTCGTCCCTTTGAGGACTCTTCACCTCGCCCAAATACTTTTGATACAATCGTAATGCTTTGGCGTACTCATCCTTTGTTGCTAAACCAAGTGAGTAAAGTTTTTGGATCTGCTCCAAAGAGTCACTATGCCCATGCCCGACTGCAATCATGTAATGTTTCAATGCTCTTTCCATGTTGCCCGCCTCTTGCTCGAAAGCTCCCAGTGTGTTCCTTACGGTTGCACATCCCCTCATAGCAGCTAGCTCCCAGTAATGTACAGCTTTCTTCATATCTCTATTCACACCCCTGCCAAAGTAACATGCGATACCAATATGATGATACGATGAAGCGTGACCAAGCTCTGCTGCCCGTTTCCATAGTTCTAAAGCCTTTGTATCATCTTGTGGCAAACCATTAACCCCTTCAGAATAATCGCAACCTAGACAAAAGATAGCTTTCGCATCATTGACTTCCACCCTGTTCTGTAATCGTTCAACAACTTCTTCATCTAATACGGGGGTTGGGGTCCTACAAAAAGGACAAATCTTATCCATAGCATGGATGCATCCACAGCATATAAATTGTCCACAACACGTTTGATATCTTTTACCTGAGCCACTTGTTGGCAGAAGCAAGAAGCAAATTGGACAATCATCATGAAGTTGCGGTGGTTGTTTAAATAGTTCAATATCATGTAATTCAGCAGCACGCTTTGATTCTTCTTCTTTCAACTTTGCAGCACGTCTAAGATGCTCCTCACAATCCTTTTTATGCTTCTTTTTGTGTACCTTTTTACATACTGCATTGCAGTACTTCACTGATTTGCATTTGTTACATACGTTGTTGGCACCCTCCTTACCACAATTGGCACACGTAGATACCTCTCTAGCATCACCAACAATGTCCCCTGATACACTATCGATATCAGCATTACTACTAGCTGAATTATGACTACTAATCTCATATGATTTGGTTTGGTTTAAATTTTGCTCACAAGATGTGCACTTTTTCTCGGAGTTCATATCTTCTTCTCCACCGGTAATATCACATGGTGATAAATTATTAACATCCACTAAAGTAACTTGCTTAATACTGTTCGACATATCATCCACAGCAGTATTGTTACTTGATGATAATAAAGTAGTATCATCACTTTTGTCGGTGCACCTACTCATATTTTTTTATGTGTTTGTTTTTATCTTGTTTGCCGCCGTTATTAAACACGCCGATATAGATATGATGATTCTCACGAACCTGGGGCAGTATAATCTATTTCTAATATGTCCAATCAACCGCTAGCTGTCCTAGCCATTACTCCAATCAATAAGAAGCTAAAATAACTCTAGAGCGAGATAACACAATTTTACAAAGTTTAAGTATGGCGAACAAACGATTACGGGCAATTCAGCGCAATTATCCTCTCCCCTCTAAAATACAGTTAGCTTCGTTAAAATATAAAAGAGGGGCTCTTTACTTGCCCGCTGCTGCAACCCCGAAATAAAACGTCATACCCTTCGTCAGCGATTTGCATTGCAATAGGTAGGGTCGATATTATCAGCGGAATAGCCATACAAATAAGCATAGGTTATATCAATACAATACTCCAGAGAACAACTCTACTACTATCCACAGTGTTTCTTCAGTCGTCGTCAAATTGCACAATATATAACAATACAATAAAAATACATAAAGATGTTCCGTCTTCAAATACTATTCCTACTAATCTCAACAATATCAGCTTACACAGTGCTACCCCAACGTGCATCCTACTTTGTCGGACGTGATGTAAACACCAACACTCAACAACAATCATCACGAAATAATGGCGCTGCAACAATTGAAATGAAAAAGGGTAAAGCAAATGTCTCTCCACAAATGAGACAACAATATAAGCGAGCACAAGAGATGGAAGGTTATCGACAACAGATGATTGATAGTCAGACTGCTGGTGCGGATGGTTTTCCGGTTTTTAATTTATTTGTTCGGACTCCGTTGAAGAATGTAAGTTTTGTATTGCTGTGTGTTGATTGCAATGCGGAGTATGTGTTGTTGTGTTGTAAACATGTGTGTGCAGAGTGAGGAGATTCCTCAATCATTTGCACTTTTCTTTGTCCGTATCTTATATCATATGCACACAACATACTCCCATAAACATCAACTCATCATATATTATATAGATGTGGTACCCCTGTGGATCCTTCAAGGGTGACGAAAAATCAGCAGCACTATGTCAAAACTACGCCGATGACGGATTATTAGCAGGTATATCTAAAAATCAATTAGATTCAGGTGTCGGCGGGTCGTTATTTCGTGATTTGGCAAGATTAGAAGAAACAATTGTTCGAGGATATCCACAGTTACGTAAAGATCGTAAGAATTTAGAATATGGGTATAAGTTAAGTTATAAGGGATTGAGTGATGAACAGGAGAAGAAGGTACATGTTGTTGAAATTAAGGAACAGAAGGGATTTTTGGATAATATTAACCCCTTCAAATAAATAAGGTGGAGAATGGGGATAAGATATGAGGAACAACTAGTTTCAGGAGGGGGCACGGGGTTATAATGCCAATGTCAAGGAGGAGAAACTTTTTTGATTACTTCCATGACCATTAAAGTATGATAAAGCCAGAATTAGTTTTTAAACAGTTTTGCAGTAGATGCCTTCTCGGCCATTCTGTTGTATTATATCAATCTAAACTTCCTAAGTACTTAAACTTATTATTATAAGCCGCTGCTTCATCCCGCTGACTACTCTTTACCTCGCCCAAATACGTTTGGTATGCCCGTAGTGCTTTTGCATAAACATCTTTTGTTACATACCCATGTAAGTAAAGTTCTTTTATATTCTTCAAAGCCTTATTCTGTCCACCCTTTGCTGCAATAAGCCAGTGTCTCACTGCCCTTTCCGTATTGCCTTCTTTCCACTCAATTGCACCTAAATTGTGCCTCGCATTTACGTCCCCTTTCATAGCTGCCAGTTCGTAGTAGTACACAGCCTTCTTTATATCACGTTCCGCCCCCTCTCTATAGTTATACGAATTGCCAATATTATAAAGAGATGTGGCATCACCCAGCTCTGCCGCTTGATGCCACAATTCTAACGCCTTGCCATGATCTTGCGGCAAACCATACACCCCCTGAGAGTAATAAAACCCTAGATTATTGATACCCTCAGCATCACCAGCATCCACACGCTTCTGTATCAACTTGATGACTTCTCCTTTGGAAGGCTCTGGAGTTCTACAAAATGGACAAAGGTCCTCGTCATCACTCTTCTTAATTGCGTAAACACATCCACTACATATAACTTTTCCACAACACGATTTATAACTGTTCCCTATACTAAATGTTGGCAAAGGCATGAAGCAAATTGGACAATCGTCAAGCGGAGGAGGCTGTTTAAATAATTCAATATCCCGTAGCTCGGCCACACGCCTATCACATGCCTTTCTGTGTTTTGTTTTGTGTTTCTTTTTACACGCCGCGTTGCAATACTTTACTGACTTGCATTTGTTGCACGTATTGTTTGCTCCTTCCTTACCACAGTTTACACATATCTCAGGAACGTCATCCTCGGATATATCCACCTTATCAATACCATTCGAGATATCAGCTACAGTATCAACTGCAGTATCATTATTGTTTTTGCTCATGATTGATACTAAATTTTGAGAGGATAATTTGTGTGATTGTATTTGTGTTTATTTGTCGAGTTCGTCCATCCACCGATAACCAAGAGCATCGTGCAACAACAACTCTATACAAAATAATATAAAGAGCACCTGTATATCTATACCTATTCAACCGCGCAGCTCTCTAATAGAGTCAAAAACGGCAAGTCATTTTATTTGTATGAAACTTCTACAATCAAATATCTAACTTGAAACTTCTTAAAGAAACAAATTATACTATTTGCTGTTTGTTGTGGTAGTAGAGTAGAGTTTATTCTCCTATCGGGCATAATCTCCTGTATAATAGCTCTTTATTATCTCGAGGTTATTGTTGGGTTCAAAGTGTGGTAGTATTGAATGGCGTCGACTTGAACGAGAGCACACAAATATCTCAACTTTAATATCAAACAAAATTTAGTTCCTAATCATGAGCAAAAGTACTAACAAAAACAATATCAACTTAATGTAGATGATATATCGACAGGTATTGAGAAACTAACTACAGCTGATGATTGTGATGCAACATCTACGAGATCAGATGAGATGAGTGATAAAAAGTGCACATCTTGTGAGAATAAATTAGAACATACCAAAACAGATGACACCTCGAGTATTAATGATAACATCGATCAAAATATCGTACAGGATAATAATACCGATAATAATTTCAGTTTGGAGGCGTCTGTGGAGATATGTGCCAATTGTGGCAAGGAGGATGCCAAAAACATATGTAACAAATGTAAATCAGTGAAGTATTGCAACGCAGCCTGTAAGAAAAGACATAGATCAAAACACAAGAAGGCATGTGATAGGCGTGTGGCTGAGTTACACGATATTGAATTGTTCAAACAACCATCACAACTCATTGATGATTGTCCGATCTGCTTCCTACGCTTGCCATTTCTTGGCACAGGGAGGAGATATCAATCATGTTGTGGAAAAGTTATATGTTGTGGGTGCATATTTGCTATGGACAAGGTGTATAATAGAGGAAAGAAGAAAGTGGATCTTTGTCCTTTCTGTAGAACTCCAACTCCTAGATCAGATGATGATATCGTGAGACGGCTACATAAACGAATGGAAGTTGATGATGAGAAAGCTGTCACACTTATTGGAAATCATTATTCTCATGGGATGCACGGCTTATCACGAGATTATGCAAAGGCATTAGAACTCTGGCATCAGGCGGCTGAGCTTGGTTCTGCTGAAGCATATTTTAGTATTGGTAACGCGTATTATAATGGCAGAGGTGTGGAAATGGATAAGAAGAAGGCGTTTCATTACTGGGTGATAGCTGCTATGAAGGGATGTTCATACGCTAGGTGCCGTCTAGGAATATTTGATGATAATGCAGGCAATATGGAAAGAGCTATCAAGCACTATATGATTGCCCTGGAGTGTGGTTATAATGATTCTCTGAATAAGATAAAGCAATTGTATTCGAATGGAAAGGTAACAAAAAATGAATATACACAGGCATTACGAACTTATCAAAAGTATTTGAGCGAAGTGAGGAGTAGTCAGAGGGATGAAGCTGCAGTTTATAGTGAGACTTACAAGTATATTGAATAAGATAAAGAATTGTATCGAATGTAGATATGTAATGTGTATGGTATTTTTACATTAAATAATACTTAGGTAGGAATCGTCCCACGCTCAATTTTTACACCAGGTCCATCATCATAGCCACAATAGAAATCAACACACCAACAATAGACACCATCTAGACCAGTTTTCATCACTCCCAATAGTGTGCCGTTCTTATATACCGTCAGGGTGCCTTCATCCAAGTCAAGAAGCAAGCCTGCAACATCAAGTCGATCGCGTTCCTCAAAAGTAATGTCATCTCTACCAAGACCTTCCATTCCCTCCCAACGACTAGTAAAGTTGTCGTTACACATCTTCGGATTACTCTCCGAATGTCCATAATATTCAGGGTGCGGGTGCCTATCCCAATCACTCCATTGACAAATGCCATCGTGTAGATTGTATGTGCACATATTAACAACCCCATCACCCCAACTTTCATTCTTATGCCGAAATAGATCATCATGAGATCCAGTCAAGGAGAGATTCGTAATACCTTTCCGTTCACAGTTCTTAATAGGTCTCATTACCCCAACACGTACATATGATCCAAATCCCGTCGAAGTAAAGTTGGCAAAATGCTTCCCTCCTCGCATGACATGATCACTTAATGCTAAATAGTACCCTCGTTCATATGTACTTACATGTGCCTTTGTATTTCGATGATGGTAGATTTTAGTCTCCATACTCCATGATTCTCCATATCCCGCTAGTTGATCAAATTCAAGTGGTTTACGAAGCATATGCCACTCATGCAATCGTTGAAGCCATGAATATCCATCACGTAAAGGCAAGCATGCGTGTTCAATTGCAGTCATCTCTTTCTCCATAGTACATCGTGCAACCTCTTCCATCAATGACCAATCACGTTGTGCTACACTATGATCACTCTTCTTTTGACGTTTGGCATCCCTTTGACTTTTACGATAATCTCGATCACTTGCTGTCCCTTGCTTCGAACCGAAGTGTTTGCATGATAGAGCTAGAGATACAAGATCTCCTGCCTCTGTATAGGATGCAATACCCATCAAGATATCGATATCTAATATTTCTTTTAAACTCATAATAATGACTATCCCGTAGTAGTAACTGTATACCCGGCGGAGACATATGAAATAAATGATTAGGTGAGAAAAACATATCTTATGTGCATTTTGCAGCAATGACTATAATATCAATTTGCTTAGAAATCGACGGCCGATAAACCGCACCCTCAAAGACATAATAAATACACCACACACTCACCTCAGTCGGTAATTCCTCCTGCTAATGCCGTCTAGATACTACCATCGACTACCATACTATTGGCACTCAGATAGCATTTATAATGAAACTTCTGCTAATTGTAAAATATGACTTGAAACTTCTTAGAAAATGAAGTGATGAAACAATTTGTTGAGACATGGGCAAGTTGAGATAGAGGCTTGCTATTTGGTACTCTCCTTACCATCTCCTATCGGGCATAATCTACTGTATAATAGCTCTTTATTATCTCGAGGTTGTTGTAGTAGTATTGAATGTCACCGACTTCAACCAGAGCACAAACAATATATCTAACTTTAATTAATTTCAAACAAAATTTGTTACCTAATCATGAGCACTTCTAACAATGATATCAATACATCAAGCAGTACTAATATGGTTGATGATATATCGACTGATATTGAGAAGCTAACTACAGCTGATGATGGTGATATTATCAGTGGAGAAGAAGATATGAGCTCCGAGAAAAAGTTCACAACATGTGAACAAAAATTAGACCATACCAAAGTAGATGACACCTCGGGTAATAATAATGATAACGCTGATCAAAATATCGCACAGGAAAATACCGGTAGTAATTTGGATGCATCTGATATATGTGCTAATTGTGGTAAGGAGGATGCTAATAATATTTGCAACAAATGTAAACAAGTGAAGTATTGTAATGCCTTATGTAAAAAGAAGCATAAAACAAAACACAAGAAAGATTGTGAAGAATATCTCAAGCGTGCTGCTGAATTACAAGAAGAAGAACTAAGACGTGCTGCTGAATTGCATGATATAGAACTATTCAAACAACCTCCGCGAGATGAGGATTGTCCTATCTGCTTTCTACGTTTGCCACTTCTTGGTTCGGGAACGAAGTATAAAGGTTGCTGTGGGAAGACGATTTGCAGTGGATGTATTTATGCGATGCAGAAAAGAGATGGAGGTGCTGCTCTTTGCCCTTTTTGTAGAGTCCCAACACCTGAAACAAACAAAGAGATCATCAAACGATTGCAGAAAAGGGTGGATGTTGGTGATGCGGAAGCGATTCATTGTCTAGGGGCCTATTTTTCTCAAGGAATGTATGATTTGCCACAAGATTATACAAAGGCGTTGGAACTATATCTTCGAGCGGCAGAGCTTGGTCACCTTGGGGCGTATTATAGTATTGGTCTAACCTATGGTAATGGCGATGGAGTGGAAAGGGATGAGAAGAAGGCCCAGCATTACTATGAGCTTGCTGCTATGAAAGGGTATGCACCTGCAAGGCACAATCTAGGGACATTTGAGTGGAACGAAGGCCATAAGGAACGAGCATTAAAGCACTGGCTGATTTCAGTTGTCGGCGGAGATCCAGATTCTTTGTCGTGTATACAGGAACTTTACTCGGATGGGGATGCGACAAAAGATGAGTATGCGAAAGCATTACGAGCTTATCAAAAGTATTTGGGTGAGATTAAGAGTAGCCAGAGGGATGAAGCTGCTGCATTCGATGAGGATTACCAGTATATTGAATAAGTAGACCATACATGCTCAATTGTTAATCTAAACCTCGATCTAGAGAATTATTTAAACCATTTACACACATGACCTATTCGTCATAAATTTCTTAATGACCTCTTCCGTAACCTTACTCCTTTCCCTACTGAACCTAATGTGGTACGTATTTGTTGTTGTTGTTGTTTGTTTATTGCAATTAGGGTGGATGATGATGGCGTGGCGGCGTGTGGCGTGCGGTGTATTGCAAGGTTGGCGTGGTTCGAGGATGGAGAGGGATGGGAGTTGCAATTAAGATGGTTCATCAAATAAGGGTGAACCATCTTTACTTGAACTATTATATCCATACACCCTCTCTTGACCATCCCTGCCAACCCCTTTGCCCCGTGGTATCAACAACGGCGGCACAGTCAGGAAGAGAGGCGATTGGCGGTTGGCAACGAGAGAGTGAGGTAAAGGGATGGCGGTAGATGAGCAAGAGATGGTGCATCAGACTTTGTTGCAATTGTTTAAACACTAACACATCCTCCTCTCTCTACCCTCTCTCTACTACCTTCCA
>Ga0214478_100994_pt1 | contig 15329 bp, 11 predicted proteins | sample M1_20Mar14CPVII9_2_FD_178001 | JGI IMG/M metagenome (GOLD analysis project Ga0214478, IMG submission 178001) | Marine eukaryotic communities from Monterey Bay, California, United States - M1_20Mar14CPVII9sort6BwellD7 | ecosystem: Environmental > Aquatic > Marine > Unclassified | place: USA...
GAGAGTGGAAGTGTAGGACTTGTAGTGTCTACTGGTACTAAAGGTGGCAATGTTGGAGATAGAGTATCATCATCCGAGACTGGAGGAGGTGTAGTATCAACTACAGGTGGTTGTGTCATACTTAACGTTGGCTCAGATGTGATTGGTGTAACTGGTGGCAATGTCGTTACTTCTGGAGTGGGTAATGGAGTTGGTGCCGGCGTTACCGCGATCTCAGTTGGTATAGACGTAATCGGAGCCACAGTAGGCTTATCCGTTTCAACATCCTCTGTAGGCTTGTTAGTTTCAATAATTTCAGCATATGTAGGTTTATCACTCGGCTTAGTCGGTACCTCCCCACTTGTTGGCTTATTTGTACTCGGAGTGCTTGGTGATGGTGGATGTACACACTTCCATCCCTTTGAACTCTTACTCTTTGATGACTTGGAATAATTGTATCCAGATTTGCCACTCTTTCCGCTACTATTCCAATTGGCAGGATACCACCATCCATTATTTTCATACCACCATCCATTATTCCATTCAAAGTAATCTGTGGAAGTCGAATCAGCCCATTTGGTTTTGGAGTTTTTACCTGCCTTTTGAGTTTTAGTCATTCTCTGTCCTTGCTGTTGTTGGCCTTGTTGTTGTCGTTGGTGGTGGTGGTGGCGGTGATTGTTGTTAGGGTTTGATACTAAGCTTCGATTCCATGAGTTCAATGACCATGTCCCACCTGATTTTATACAATCATCTATATCATCTGATGATGACGAAGAAGATGAAGTTGAGTGAGTAGCTGTATTATGTCCACCTATCCAGCTTGTATCCCCCGCGGTGTCTTGTGAGGTACTTTCTGAACTGCTACTGTCTGAGCTATCCTCACTACTATCTGAACTATCCTCACTACTGTCTGAGCTATCCTCGCTACTTTCTGTACTACTTGACGATGACGAATCTTGACGATCATAATCAAACCAATCCTGTCCATCATCAACACTGCTTCCTCCTTCTCCATTATTATATCGTTCATTCACTCTACTATCGTCTTGTCCATTGTTATGCACATTAACATTCACATTGACATTGAGTAATGTATCCTCACTCTCTTTACTACTTTCACTTTCACTGCTATGGCCTTTGGTACGCTCCTTATGTGTTCGACCATCCAATATTGGATTAGTATAATGGGGTGATACTTTGTCAACTTGTACATCTACTTCAGCCTCTAACTCATCATTAATAGAGATACGGGATAATTTTTTTCCAGACTGGAATAAACGATGCTTACTCCGATCTTGAATTGATAAGAGTCTTTTATTATCTTCTGCAGTACGATGACGGGAGAGTAGTATATTGTTTTTATTATCGGTTTGTTGGTTTGGCAATATGTTAGTCGTATCGATATTGTTTGGTATTGCAGTAGATAAGGTTGCAAGTATGGCTGATATAATTAGTAGCGTTGGTAACATTGGAATGGATCTCTTCATCATTGCAATAGGTATGTGCGATTCAATTTTTTAGTTTGTTTGTGTTAGTATCAATGTCCTCGAGGTTCTTCATTTGCCTTTCAACATATACTGAACGCTCTTCTGAATTGACATTACATATGTTAATGTGCTATCGAGAGGTGTAGATTGCCTTGTACCGACGATTAGAGAGGGTGATGTAGGTTGATTGTCGTTCATTATTTCATGAGAGTACATAGTCGTTCAGGATACCGGTAAGCGACGACGGCCTTTTGTAAACTGAGGAATTAGTATGAACCAAAGTAGTCGTTCTTTCCTACATCTCACTGAGCCCAATACAGAGATTTGAACGGCAAGTCTAGAGTATGCCCTCTTGAACGACGAGAATATACAAGCTGCCATGGCCAATTTACCCAACTAAACAAACTTAAACAACTATCTCCTTCAAGGCAACAATTGATGCTTCAATAAGGGGGAAAGGAGTAGCAGACAGGTTGATAACAACTTTTATGCTCGTCATCACTTAATATCAAATATCTCATGATTTGGAAGAAGAAGTTCTCTCCAATAGCCGTAGTCGCTATGATAATCATTGCAATGCATGCATCTAGCGCTGCTTCTCTTAGTAATATTAACGTTGATGACAGTGCATCCGATACTAACACTAATGAACAACAGCAACGGAGACCAAAATCAATCAATAAGAGCGACGACTATAATCAAGTACCATTCATATTGAATAAAATTGACAAATTAAATAGAAGATTAGATACAAATCAAATACATCATCGTCGTATCAAAGCAGCACAGTCTACCAAAGCTAAACAAACTCTCACAAAAGATCAGACTACTAAAGCTCAACAAACTACTAACGCTATAGACAAAGCCAACAACAATGCACAACAAAGAAGACTAAATCAAAATGACAGTCTATACTATAAAATATTAAAAGAAGATCATATTAATGAAGTAGGATCAACATATTATAAGTCACATTATGATAATATGATTAAGGAGGCTACTAATTATCAAGCTGCTACCAACACCAATGCTAAAAGTAACTATGACAGTAGTAATAATGAAGAGGAGAGTGATATGGAAGAAGGAGAAATGAATGGTTGGGGTCCATTCGTTGAACATATTGAAGAAGAGGTAGATACCGCTCATCATGCACACATCATACATCATTCAGCAACAACAGCAGATACAGATGAAGATACTCCAATTACATGTCCAGATGGACGAGACTACATACCAAACACATATTGTGGACGTGACAGAGTAGAATGTGACGAGGGTCAATTTTGTCATGTACATCCTACTGACTTATATGCAGTTTGCTGTCATGTAAAAGAAGAAGATGATGATACTCCGTCTCCAAGTCATACTGTTTCTCCTAGTCCCTCAGGAACAAGCCATTGGCCTTCTCGTTATTATCCTTCAAGCTTTTCACCAAGTCCAGACTCAACTGGAAGCTATGAACCAACACCTGTCTATTCAACTGATGTGTATAATAGTGGTAAATGTACTGCAAAGGATCGAATGATATGGATTGCAAATGACGGAGAAACAACTCGACCACAACATTCACAGTATTGCTTTGAAAAGTATCAACATTATGATATGAATGGAGATGTGATAGAAGGTTGCCTCATGGATAGTGAATGTCTTGAGATGTGTTGGCAAGATACTTACGGATATACAGAAGAATGTTCTGAGTGTTTTGCAAGTATACATCAATGTTCTATGAATTATGGATGTATGGAAGTTTGTTCAACAAATATGACATCAAGTGAATGTATAGACTGTGATGAACCGTGTACTGAAGAGTTGTATGACTGTACTGGCTTTCCTCAAGTTCCAAATACTGATGGTAGCGGCAAGAGTGGCAAGAGCGGTGCAAGTGGAGGGGGTAAGGGTGGAAAGAGTGGAGTAGACGGCAAGAGTGGTAAAAGCGGGTAAGTTACTTATTGAGTATAGAGTGAATGCTTGGACTGTTTGATTATCCTAACCATTCTCTCTGTCATCCTATTTGTTCATGCATACACATCAGATCCAAGAGTTGCAAGAGTGAAACGAGCAAGAGCGGCAAGGGAGGAAAGAGTTGTGATACACCAAGTCCAACAACATACACGCCTACACTCCCAACATTATCTCCAACGATGACTCAAGCACCATCCATTCAACCAACAGAATCACTTCATCCAACTGGCTCGCCCAAGCCTACATTATCTGCAGAACCGTCTTCACTTCCTTCATTATCTGGAATGCCAAGTTCACAACCTTCATCACAGCCGTCGCATGAATACGAACCATCCTCTCAACCATCAATATCAATAGAACCCTCAAGTCATCCATCAATTGCATCTAGTTCAAAGCCAAGTCAAGTCCCTACATTGTCTGTGCATCCGTCTCAACTACCGTCTATTGAACCATCGGCCACTTCTTCCTCACAACCATCGAGTCAACCATCTTTACAACCTTCTCCAGGCACTGGTGATGTTCCAACAACACAACGACCAACATCTAATCCAACCTTATCTCAGGAACCATCTTCTACTCCCTCATCCGAGCCTTCAAGTCAACCGTCGAGTCAGCCAAGTTCAGAAGAGCCAACGAGCAACCCCACAATAGAAGAGATATCGCATCAACCTTCAGCAGAGCCCTCAAGCCAATCATCAAGCCATCCTAGCATATCAACAATACCGAGCTCAGATCCTAGTGTAAGGCCTTCACATAGTCATTGGCCATCATCACAACCTTCTAGTGACCCAAGTTTATCATCGTTGCCATCATCAATGCCGAGCAGTCAACCATCATCCATCAAACCATCTCCTGAAGTCACAGACTCTCCTTCAAGGTTACCGACATCTGCCCCGTCCAAAATACCTACTAATGCTCCTACTGTTGATGATTTGTCTACTGAACCCACTGGATCGCCCTCAAGAGCTCCATCACAAGCGCCAAGCATGGATCCGCTGAGTGTAGCCCCAACAGGATCGCCCAGCGAGGATGATTTGAGTCAAACGCCTACCTCGTCACCATCTCGCGCACCGACTTCAAGCCCTAGTGTTGATGATTTGAGCCAACCTCCCTCAAGAAGTCCAACTCAAACGCCTACATCGAGTCCGACTAAAGATAATTTGAGTAATGAGCCTTCGAGATTGCCAACTGGTTCGCCGTCAAAAGAGGTAAGTTGACATAACTTGCGTGCATCTCTATAAAAAGTATATCAACATACACTCACATTATACACTCACATTATACACTCTCTTCTCTTCATATTATTACAGCCGACTTCGAGCCCTAGCGGTAATAGTTTGAGTTCTGAGCCATCAAGATTGCCAACTGGATCACCGTCAAAAGAGGTAAGCCATTCTTTAAGGCCATTCTTTAAGGAAGTGTATCTCTGATGGAAAAACATGTTACAATCTGATACATACATTCGCATACACTCACATACATTCCTTTCTCATCATATTATTACAGCCGACAATAGCTCCTAGCATGGATCCTTTGTCTACAGAACCCACTGGATCACCGACTTCTCCTCCCTCGCGAGTTCCATCACAAGCTCCAAGCATGGATCCGTTGAGTATAAGCCCAACAGGATCTCCCAGCGATGATTCTTTGACTTATGTGCCATCTGGTAAACCTTCGGCATCTACCAAACCTTCCTCTCAACTATCGGGGCAACCTTCTGAATCAGCACAACCATCATCACAGCCAACGAGCAATCCGACAAGTAGTGGAGTTCCCAGTTTGATGGTAAGAGTCGTCTGTTTTGTGATTAGCAATCAAAAGTGCTCATATCATGTGTCACAATCTTTCAACTCGTGTACCGTCAACTCACAAATTTCTACCTATCTCTTGCTATCTCTATAACAGCCCTCTGATTCGCCAACATTGAGTACTCAACCTATCTCTCAATCATCGGAACAACCTTCGTTATCAGTAATACCCTCGGCGCAACCTTCTTCAGTTCCATCATCACAGCCCTCAAATGAGCCTATCACTGTTACAGATGCACCGACAAGTCAAACGCCTACCTCATCACCATCTCGTGCTCCGACTTCAAGCCCCAGCGTTGACAATTTGAGTACTGAGCCTTCACGAAGTCCAAGTCAAATGCCTTCCTCGTCGCCGTCAAAAGAGGTAAGTTTGTACTTTGTCCATTTATATAACTTCTATGCATGTCGGGGTATTGAATTTTTGTTTCCGAATATGATATGATACGATACAAATCTTTCACTCACGCGACATATCCTTCTCCTTTCTTCACATCCTTACAGCCGACAGCAATGCCCAGTCAATCTCCCTCGAGGAGTCCAAGTCAAACACCTACATCAAGCCCTAGCGTTGATGATTTGATTAGTACGGTGCCTTCAACATCTGCACAGCCCTCTTCTCAACCTTCATCACAACCTTCCAGTCAGCCGTCTCAAGATTCGCTTACCGATTCACCAACTCCACGACCGATCCTGTCCCCACGTACTACAGGTACAAGCTTTGAGCAACCTTTTGATATAGATGATAACATATTAGGATGGTCAACAAGTGGTGACAATGAGACGTTGGTGTGGTCGAGTACACTTGAAGAGGCAAACGATGGTGTAAGGTCAATGATGAGTCCATTGTTAGACAATGAAGAATTCATTACACAGTCAGCAACGCTTACATGGGCCTTTCCAGATGATTATGGTCCTGGCGTATTATCCTTTTGGGTATTAGCAGGAGTTCAGGCTCCGCATGACTTGCTGGAAATCTTAGTGGATGGCAACAGACCAACTAACCCAGTTGCCCCAACGACAACAGAAGATATCCCAATCGATACACCGATTACTACTTGGACGAAATTCAGTTACTCGCTAGACTCAGGAGCACATACGGTTGAATTTATATATACCTTCAATCCATTTAGTTTGTCGGTGCTTAACAATATTACTGATCGGCCTGCAGTATATATTGATGATGTTTTCTACTCACCTGATTCGCCTTCTCAATCTACCGAATTTGAATCTGTGCTTGTGTAAGGCCGGGACATTTAGTTAGAATCGAGGAGATGTACTATATGTATAGATGTAATTATATATGTAAATTGATGTTAAATGCCACAAAGGAGGTATATCAACATAATATCAAACAGGCATTTTGTTTTGTTTCAAGCTTTATGACTTTATGATTGTGCTGGAGGTTGTGTAAATGTGGATTAAATCGTCATCCATCATAGATGACGGTTGTGATGAAGGCTGTGTGGATGGTTGTGATGAAGGCTGACTAGACGGTTGAGCAGATGGTTGACTAATATCCACATTTATTCACCTCTGACTTGTATCTTTACTTTAGTGAAACTGAAATCTCAAAGTCACTATCAACGATACTTTCATGAATTACTCGAAGGATGAGAAGCCCTTCTTGTCCTGCATTTGCCTCTGCAGTAGTCCAATCAAAGTCCATTCGAATGTGTTTCTTCCAACACTTGTCGTTCCTTGCCTCTGGTACATTGAAGGATGTTTGATTCAACATGTAGCCACCTTTCAAAGTACCAAGTACAAGCATAACACCAAAGCCGCCACCTTTACCCTGCTGATTACCTCTTCTCTGAGCTGTTCTGAACCCATTCAACTCAATGTTGTAATCAAGTTCAAGACTACCTTTGTGGTGTTGAGAACCTTTCTTCAATTCTTTATCAACCTTGACATTTCCAAATTTGATTGAAGGACGACTTGAGGCTGATGAAGGCCTTGTACCAATTATCATACCAGTGCTAAGAACACGGCGGACTAACGGGAAGCAGGAGAACATTTCAAAGTTGCCAGCACTGGCCTTGTCATCAAGGGCCACAAACTGCATGGCTGCCAACAAACGAGGTATCTGTTCAACTACACTTCTCATATCGTTGATGTAATCACTGATGGGTAGCTTGCTCTTAAACACAAAAGCTTGTAGCAGTAGGAAGGCCTTGGTATGTGGACTAGCCATGATATCAAGGATATTCTTTCCCGATTGTTTAGGCTTGTCAATCCACCAAGAAACTTTGCTCAAGTCGTAACCCCACGGAAGTGATCGGCTAAGTTCTAGATTGAGTTCCTCTTCATTATGTCTGACTGGGAGTTCATTAAACTCATATGTAGCTGAAATGTCAAGCAAGATCTTGGCAATTGCATATGTGTACATGTCATGGTCGGGAGTGAACTTGTGAACACTTGCTACTCGTTTTGTTGACTCGGCATTACCCACAAGAAACGTCTTCCTCGACTGCTCTGGTTCTTCAAGCGCCACTTCTTGGGTATGTTGTGCTAAAACTTTCCTGAGACCTCTAACACCCTGCATCATTTGCTTTGGAGTTTGGCAATTCAGGTAGAAGTTCGTGGCAGCTCTACCCAAGGGAGTTGTGCTTAACCGAGAATCGGTTCCCTCTGTCTTGTCTATACTGACACAGCCGTGCTCTTGAAGCGTATCGGTAGTCTCTTTTATCACAGATAGAAAGAACTCTTCAACATCCTCATCTTCTGCTGACTTGGCACCATAATAGGACGGATTCATCTTAACACGTCTAGCATAAAAGGTCCAATTGAGGTAGCCAATTGCATCACTGAGTGAGTTTATTGTTCCAATGGATATCTCAGCATTCAATACCTCACTTATGCGGCCTCCAAGGCAAGATTCGACGGGAAAAGGTTCATAAAGGAACTTCTTCAGAAAGGTCTTCTTTGACTCTTCGCACATTATAACTGCGACTCCTTCTTTGTCGAATTGTGGACGACCAGCACGACCCATCATTTGTAGAATGTCAGTTACGGGATAATCTACGTATCGAGAGAGCTTGCCATCGAAGAACTCTGTACCCTTGACAATTACTAAATGAGCTGGCAAGTTCACTCCCCAGGCAAGTGTTGCTGTTGCGATTAGAACCTGAATATGACCATCAAGGTAAAGCCGCTCAACTGTTTCACGATCCCGAGAGGTCAAACCAGCGTGATGTAAACCAATCCCAAACGTGATAGTATGGCGGAGAGCTTTATCATTTAATGATTGTGCAACAGCTTCAATGTAGTCATCATCACAGTGGAGGAATGACTTTGGATTCTCCTCTCCAGCTGCATGACTGATAAGATCCAAGGCCGTCAACCTCGTTTGCCTTCTACTTGCCACAAATATCATTGCCGGTTTAGTTGGAGATAGATCCTTGATTGCTGCATAGCACGGTTTGTTCATTGTAGCCATTCGTGGACAGTAATGTCTTCCGGGATATCCTTGAATGTGCACTACCATTGGCACAGGCCGTACTGAGGGTCTAAAGTTATACAACCCTCGCTTGGCATCAACACCATAGCCTTGAGTATCAATTCCAATCCAATTGGCCAAATCGTATGGATTGGCAAGAGCCGTCGAGAGTCCCATGATACGAGTAACTTCTGCAGACTTTCCTCCTTTTGACTGTTCAGCTTGGACAGTACGAGAAATGAATCTCGTTCTACTAACGATGGCTTCCAATACCGCACCACGCTCCTCACCTGTGATAGATGAGAAGTAAAAGTATGAGTTATCTGATGCAACGAGAACCGTGAAGCAAGTAAGAATCATCCAGTTTCACTTACCCAACAAATGTATTTCATCAATGATTAGTAGTCCTACCTCCCTTACAAAGCGTTTCCCATTGCTAGCAGAGCTTGACGAAAAGTCATTCGAGACACCACGCCATCCTCTACTAATCAGATCCCATTTCTCGGGTGTACAAATAAGAACGTCACTGTTATTCAACGCACGAGAATCATGAGATGTATCACCAGACAGTTCAAGGACTTTCCATTTCAATGGAGATGCACCTAACCTCTTGGTCCATTCTTTTAATCGTTCTCTTGCTAATGATTTGAGTGGAGCAATGTACACACACTTTGCCTTGGGATTCTGCTTCTTCATTCGAAGTAGGGCAATCTCGGCGACTGTAGTCTTTCCCGAACCCGTCGGCGCTCCTAGCAGCACAGGTGTATCAGTATGGTAAAGGATGTGAAACAGTTGTGTTTGGATTGGATTGAAGACCTCGAATCTATTATCATAGAGTTGTTCATAACGTGGGTCGGCCAAACTGCTGATAGGCAGAGGCGTAAGATCGAACAAGTTTGTAAAGAAGGTGGGAGAACTGAGACCGTCAATCAGCACGTGTCTGAATGAGACAGGAATTAGTGCCTCACACCCCACCCAACTATCTGAGACGATTCGTATAAAGTATTGCTGAGGCATTGGATTGAAGACAGGAACAATCACTTCCAATGTCGTAGACTCTGGATGATTCCGTCTTGAGAATAAGATGAATTCATTGTGATAGGTTCGATTGTTTTCATTGTCCTCTATCCAAAGCCAAAAACCTTCAGCTCCTCCGTGATACTTTCCATTCCAATTGAAAACTGGATTAATATCAATATGAAACCTGAGAGTACCCTTTGTGATTGGATGAACAGAACATGACACTTCAACTCTTGGTAGCATTCGGACAAACTTTTGGATCAGAGCACCGTCTCTAAAGCAGCGACAGAGTTGTCCAACCTCATCTTTATCCATATCGAGTAATGATATTGCTCGCTCTAAAGTATTATAACCTTCCTCGGATGAGACTCTCGAATCCTCAAGTGCAACAAACACATTCTTCTTCAACTCATACTCAAATGCTCGTAATGGAGACTGGAACCACCAAAATCGATGGTCAATACTTTTTGCCAGTCGGAGAAACTTTAGTGCTGCCGAGGCGTTGCCACTTTTCAATGTCATCTCGAATAATGCCCGTGCTACACGACCAGCATTTGAGGCAATATAATTTGTATCAGAAATCAGAGTAAAAGATGTCACTCGAGCCTTTGACACATAGGCTTGTAACAAAACATTGCATTTTCCACTATACTCTTCAACTGGTGCCAGCGTCTCGAGAGGACATGCCTCCTTTTTGAGCCTATCGACTTCGTCTAGCTCTTCAGGTCGGACTCGAACATTCTCGAACTCGTCAGCACAACACATGACATGGAGAAGATCGGCATCAGTGGGTGATGTCCTCTTCTTCTCCAACAACTCATTAAAGGTTGCTATACTCTGATTACGAATGTAAAACATGGATGCCACACGGCCGAGATTGGTAACAGCGAGATTACCGGAATCGGGGTTGTATCGTATCATCTTTCTTTCATCAAGTAGCTTGGCCGCTTCAATGGCCAATTCACGGCTTCGTTGACGGAGTGTCGGATCACTCTCATGCTGGATGGCACTTATTCCATACGCTAATGGATTCTTGCACACTGTATTATTATGCATAATTGAAAAGAATGATTGTGGTTAGTACATCAGTAAATCACTAAACAGCAATTACACATTTCATACTACTTACTTCTAACATGTAGATAGGTATATCGGATCCATTCTATCGCTTCTCGAATATTAGTAACAGTACCTCCAACTATCTCGGCATTCATATGATCCGCTAGTTGTTTGATAAAGTTGGACTCAATGGGTGTAGCTCTGACAAGCTTATCTAAATACCTTGCCATGGCATCATGTGATGTAATGAGTGTGGCATCACCAGAAGTGTCGAATTGTGGACGGCCTGCACGTCCAAAGATTTGTTGTACATCCAATATACTAAGATCAACATTTGTACCCTTCTCTGGCATGTAAACATCAGTACCCTTGATGACAACAGTATGTGCTGGTAAGTTAATTCCCCAAGCCAATGTGGCAGTACAACACAAGACTTTAATGGCACCATCATTAAACATACTCTCAGTCAATCGTCGATCATGACGTAGCATACCTGCATGATGTATACCCATACCATTACGGAAATGTTCTCGTAACTCCTTGTTTCTACTCTTCTCTACCTTGTCGATATACTTAGCACGTGCAGTATCACACTCTTCATAACCCTCGTCACCAATGAACAAGCGCTCTAATTCACCTTCCATTGCAGCACGTTCACCTAAGCTCTTGGCAGTAGTACCCGTACCCTTTCGTGAATGCACAAACACCATAACTTGATGTCCATCACGTAATGCTTCTGATACAACATCATAACAAACATCGTCCATCTTCTTTTCTCTTTCAAACCAATTCTTTTTGTTATGTGACGTTACGCCTATAAATGTTTGTTGCAATGGCACAGGACGATGTTCAGGACCAAAGTAGAACAATCCCTTGGTCTTATCAACACGTAAGAATGTAGCAACATCTTCATAGTTTGGTAATGTGGCCGATAATCCAACTAATCGTACAGATCGTTGACTACTTTCAACCCATCGGTGAAGACGAGCGACCACACTTTCAATCACGGCACCACGCTCATCTGCCAACAAGTGTACCTCATCAATAATCAATAGTCCACATGTCGAACCTAAACTACCATCACCACCCTTTCGTGTTACCACATCCCACTTTTCAGGTGTAGTTACTAATATATGAGCAGCCTCTGCCTCGGCTCGACTTAATTGCATATCACCTGTCAACTCCTTGACGATAATTCCAAGTGGTTTTAATTTGGAACTAAACTTTTCTACAACCTCTTGTGCTAATGCCTTCATTGGTGCAATGTATACAATCTTCTTACCAGTTGTGACTGAATAGTGATCCTCATCATCGTTGTATAACTCTCCAATGAAACCAACATCACGTAAGTGAGCTACTACTGTTAACATTGCTACATTTGTTTTACCCGCACCTTTTGATTGATTGAAGAGAAGTTGATATGATGAGTGAGCACTACTTTAGAAAAGTCTCATATAACCACATATCAATTAAAGACTTACCAGTAGGAGCACAAATTAATAAATTCTCTCTACTCCTATATGCACTATCAAAAACAGTCGATTGCATTGGATTCAAAGACTTAACACCACCAAAAGCTAATCGTTCATCTGTACCTTCCCCAAGTACTTCATCTAAATTAATTCTTGATCTAAGTAATGACTTCTCACGTACAGGTGCTGGTATAATAACCTTTTCATAATGCTTTTCATAGATACGTTCAGTGCCCTTTGGTAGACCGCGGGTGGATGAATCATTGTATTGTTTAGTACCCTCGGGTGCTAGATTATACTTCATTGATTGTATTTGTTCTGAAGACATTCCGTCTAATCCACGTGTATGATTATTGGAATTGTAGAGTAGTGCCTCTTCATTACGTAACATTTGTTCCATCCCACCTCTACAATTGTTTCCATTTGTATTGCCATTGGATTTAGAATTGGCAACAGATGGCAATTGACTAACCAAGAACAAATCATCACTCTCAGTCAAAGCACCTGCCTCCCTTGCTACATTTACTGCAGTAATTGCCTGTTTTATTATACGTTTATATGTCTTCTCAGCTTCTTTATCACTCTTTCGTGTTATGGAATGTGTACCTCTTGAAGTATACCCACTGCTTTGTTGATGTTGTTGCTCGGTACGTATTGCCACTGCTAGATTAGTTGATTCGTATGCATCTGATCGTAGTTGAAATAGTCTATCATGCTGCTGCTGTTGTGTAGAACTACCGCCACCAGCATTACCATTGGTTGCAACATTTCCGTCAACACACTCAGCAACTTGTTTCAATAAATTAACGGTAACATTCTTTCTTATCTCATCAGCCTTACCAATTATCTCAAATAATATCTCAATACTCTTCTCGCCTTCACCAAACAACTCAAATAATGTCGATTGCATTTTTGATTCATCTGATTGATTGATTGCTGATAGGGTTTCTATTGTGAATTGTAGTGGTGGTAGTGGTGTAGGTAGTTTGGAACATGTATTGTAGAGCCATTTTGCTGTATCGTCTTTATTGTTGTTGTTAGATGATGATACAGCGGTAGAAGCGGATGAAGTAGCAGTAGCAGAGGTATCATCTGTCAATACAAATTGGCGTAATGCATTGGTAAATGATACAAAGGATGACTCATTATTATCATTGTTATTAGCATTGCTTGAGAGTATGTTATCATCTTCTGATATCTCCTCGGTGGAGTCGATTGAGGATAAGATGGACTCCATTATTTATCGAGTATGTTGTCTATATAATCAATTGATGCTTGTAGTATATAAAAAAGTTGCACGGCTGCCACTTATCACCAACTTTGCTTTATTAATTTGTCAAAGATTTGCTCGCTTCATAAATTTATAATTACATGTGTAATAATTCCATGTGAATAAACTCTAAACGGTTGAGTAGTGATTTGCCTTTGCAAAAATAATAGCAAACAACGAAAGCAAAGATTCATCGGCATGTCTCTCTCTAGCTTATGGTTGTTTATTATTTAGTTGACAGTAAATATATATCAGACAAATAATATAATTGCAATAGTGTATCATGGTGTATAAAGATAATCCGGAGGGAGCGTACTCAAGAGTAAATGGTAACAATGACAACACGTACCATGACAATGACGACGATGTGGAGGAGAAATCTACACCACTGGAAATCTCTCATCCAATGAATAGTATATCAGACAATAACACAAAACAAACGCGAAACTACAAAGAGATATGTATGATGACATGTTTCATATGTGGTATGATGATATTTGGATATATTGCAGGTTTCAAATTAGGAGGTACCGATTCACTACCACTTCTTAATACATTAGACTTTAGTGGACATACTACAGATGACGATGACTCTACATCTCATATGCGTGCATCAGCTGCAAGTATGACAGAAGCAACCGCAAAAGATATAGCAGCAAACAAGGTAATAGACAACTCAAATAGATTTGATGATATGCCAGACTTATCAAAAGTTGATAAAAAGTTATTAAAATTTCTAACACGATCATCATACGCACGTGAGAAGACTATGCAATTATTAACTGATGAATTTATATCGGATCAAAGTACTGATACGTCAATAAGTGATAAGGTAGTGGATACTATTGAGGCAATGGAATTAGTAGTGTCCGATGGCCTGCCTGTTCAAGTGGAAGGCTTTCCATTCCTATTCGTTGGATCGGTAGGTGCCGTAATGAACGAAAAGGCATTAAAAGAATATGGCATTACTGATATTATTAGTTGGTCAACTACGGCTAAGTGTAATAATTATCCATTCATCAAATACATGTGTTTTACCAATGTTAGTAATTATGGAGATATGAAAAAACATATGGATGACGAGTTAAATGCTGCAGTTGATAGAATTGAGGAGGTACGGAAGGCTGGTGGGAAGGTAATGAGTCAATGTTGGTATGGGAGGAATCGTAGTGTTACGTTGTTGGTTGCATATCTGTTAAAGTATGGTGGCTTTGATTATGACGCAGGTGAAGAAGCCTTGCAGTGGATACAAAAGACTAGACCGATTGCTGATTCATATCGGGGTGTCATTAATAGTTATGGAAAAAAGTATGGGGGTTATGCGGGTGGGAAGAAGAGAGAGAGCAAGGGTAGTAAGGAGAAGGCTCATTAGATATCTAATGGGATATATGAGAAGGTATTCTGCCACAAAGAATCCTGTGTAGAACAGTATTGTATAGTGGCAATTTGTGTGAGGTTAGACATTAGATATAGGTACATGATAACAGTTAATATCATGACCAATAAGTTCATCTTTATTATTAAAAGGAGATGATCTGATCATTAATATTTCATAACATAGGCAAGTCGTCATACCGATTCAAAATCCCTACCAAAATCCCAATCATCCTCCCGAGCCGTGTTACTGTTTATCGCAAGTCACCTATTCTTCAGACTTCCCTGTCTTCACCTTTCCATTTTGCTTCAAATAACAAGCAGCTCTAGCATAGATCTGTGCAGCTTCTTCGGGAGTATCGAACGTTCCTAGAGTTTTAGGCACTTTCTCAATACTTATCCTTGCCTCCCATCGCTTCTTGTTTTTCTTCACACCCTTGTAACCACTGCTAGAATTAGATG